>Ga0256829_1002244_pt1 | contig 14592 bp, 14 predicted proteins | sample 131447metaG_FD_185979 | JGI IMG/M metagenome (GOLD analysis project Ga0256829, IMG submission 185979) | Hydrothermal vent microbial communities from Lau Basin, Pacific Ocean - 131-447 | ecosystem: Environmental > Aquatic > Marine > Hydrothermal vents | place: Pacific Ocean: Lau Basin | collected...
TTCTTCTTTTCTATGAAAAATTTGCTGCTCTTTTAGAGTATACAATACTCCATGCATGTGAACAAAACATGCAATGGCATATTTTAGATACACTTCATCATCCTTATGTTTTTTGTATCTATACAGCCAAAAAGTAAAGCCAAACGCAAAGGCTGCACCGATAAAGGTAGTGATTATATCTAATAAAAAATCCAAAAGACTTGTTTCCATCAAGCCGCCTTGTTCAGGTCGATCTCCAGATCCCCTTCGCGCATACAACAGCGGCCATATTGCGTGGGGCAAATGCATTCCCCGCCCTCTGCGGCGATGTCGGAACGCTCCTCAAACTCAGCCACAAGCTTTGCCAGACCGTCAATAAATTCAGGCGCAGTGCCAACCGTATTGGCACGGTAATATCCATGCTGCCCCATTTTTTCGGCTTCTTCTCTATATTCGATATCAAGCTCCACGAGGGTTTCAACATGTTCCTGCGTAAAGGCATGCGGATAGATAATAATCGCGGTTTTATCATGCGCGGCTTTTTCGATCGCTTCCTCCGTCGATGGGCCGATCCATTTCATCGGGCCGACGCGGCTTTGGTAGCAGCTTTGCCAATCAACACTCTCGCCAAGCTCTTCCTCAATGCGTTTAACAATCGTTTCGGCGGATTGCTCACACTGCCATTGATAGGGGTCGCCCTTTTTCACGATTTTTTCAGGCAAGCCATGGGCGGAGAATAAAATACGGATTTTCTCATGCCCGTCTTTTTTGGCTTCGGCGTATTTCTCCAAAATATTCTTGGCGGAGGCCGCAACAAACCCGTCATTATTCGGATAACAACACACCATCGATGTTTCTGTGTTCATACCTGCTTCAAACATCGCCTTGTTCCACACACCCAGTGATGACCATGTGGTGGTAGTGGAAAATTGCGGATAGAGCGGTAAGATCAAGATTTTCTCCGCGCCCCAATCACGCACTTCGCGTACGACTTGCGGGCTCATCGGATGCCAATAGCGCATACAGACAAAAGTTTTAAAACGCGGATCATATAGCCCTTCGTTTAATTTTTCCTCCAGCGCGTCTGCCTGCGCCTGCGTATTTTCCAACAGGGGCGATTTATCACCAAGCTCCCCGTATGACTCACCCGCCTCGCGCTTTGTGCGTTTATTCGCGATCATCGTAGCAATAATACAGCGCAGCGGAATAGGGGCGCTGATGATGTTTTTATCCATGAAGAAATTTAACAAAAACGGACGGATTGAGTTTTTACAATCAGGCCCGCCCAGATTGAATAAAACGACGGCTACTTTTTTGCTCATAACGGATATTCCTTGATCACCTTCACCAATGTTTCGACGTTTTCAACAGGGGTTTCCTTGTTGATGCCATGCCCAAGATTAAACACAAATTGCCCATCCTTCAAATCACCGATGATTTTTTCAACGGCCATAATCATTTGATCACCACCAGCCAACAAACAAATCGGGTCAAGGTTGCCCTGCACAGGGACAAGCGGCTGTAGGGTACGTGCCGCCCATTTCGTATCCACAGACGGGTCAAGCCCAACCGCGGTTACGCCTGTATCCTGAACGTAATTCAAATAATTATTTCCTGCACATCGCGGGAAACCGATAATCGGTACATTCGGATGAACAGATTTTACCAAATCAACAATTTGGCGTGTTGGTTGTATAACCCATTTACGGAAACTTTGCGCGTCCAGTGCGCCGGCCCAGCTATCAAAAATCTGTACGGTTTCTGCGCCTGCATTGATTTGCTCAATCAGATATTGCGCGCTCGATTCCACCAGAATTTCCATCAAGCCCTGCAAAGCGGCTTCGTCCTGGTAGGCCAGTTTTTTCACATTCATGAAATCCTTACTGCCACCGCCTTCAACCATGTAACACGCCACAGTCCATGGGGCACCACAAAAACCGATCAACGCCGTGCCGCCAAAGCCTTCATTTTGCAAAGCCGTTTTTGTCTTGGACAGTGCCTCATACACAGGCGTCAATGTGGATTGAAATTTCGAAAAATTCAAAGATGAGAAATCAGACGCTGAGCGCAGCGGATTAAGTTTCGGCCCCTCACCTTGCACAAATTCCAGATGTTGACCAAGGGAATGGGGGATAACCAGAATATCAGAAAAGATAATTGCTGCATCCATACCAAACCGCCTGATAGGCTGCATCGTGACTTCACAAGCAAAGTCCGGGTTGTATGCCATATCCAGAAAACCACCTGCCTTGGCGCGTAATTCCCTGTATTCCGGCAAATAACGACCTGCTTGTCGCATAAACCAAAATGGGATGTGATCGGGTTTGTGGCCTTTCAGCACTTCCAGAAAGTTCTTTTTCTGATGGGTCATTTCATTCTCTTTCACTCAAACGATGAAAGTCATTATTCCGAATAAAATGATCGGCGCAAGAAGGTTTTAAAAAAATATATATTTAATTTTTAAAGGTTTTTGTTTTCTGTAGTGCCTGTGAATAACGGGGGATTATTTTTATCCAGACTTTTGTACACAGCAATTCTGAAAGAAAAAGAAAAGGGAGTCTGACGAGTCGAGATGAGTCGAGTCAAAATTCATACTTTTTTGATTTTCCAATTTTTGTACGTGGATGACTCCCCCTGATCGAGATGGGACAGATTCGGGGTAACTTCATCCCATGATTTATACAAAAAGGATTGTCGGATTCGTTCACAGAGTTTTCCCGCCCCTCTATCTTGATTTTTAGACATAAAACACGCAGTATTGCCCTTAATACTGACCTTAGAGCGAATCACCTTAAAATTATGTTTGACGAAGCTTACACAAAATTGGAACTGGACGACGTTGCTGCCGTTCTTGATGTAATTAACCAAGATGTTGAGGGATCGACGTTTGATCCTTTGGAAACAACAATTCTGGCAATCGAGGTTCCTTTTTATAAGGGATATAAATTCCTCCATATTGCTGATCACGCCACTGATCCGCCGCTAGAGCGTTATGCGTTTCAAAAAGACGGAACACAGGACTTTGTTGTCATTAATTGGAAATATGATGCCATTTATGAAATGAACACAAAGGCACCGGTGGAAATTACTGAGCAAAATGTACTGGAATATGTGCGTTTCTTTTTCACTTTTGTAAAAGGCCGCCACGGTAAATTTATTATTTGTGAAACGGCTGATCACATTCAATGGAAGGATGAGCCGCCGCCGGAAGTGAAGAAATCTCTGAACGAAGCACTTAATCCACTGGAGCTTGTTGAAAAACGCAAAGATGGTGTTTACGTGATTAATGCCTTTATGATGCTAAAGGATGCGTTATTTGCCGTTCAGGTCTATGTAGAGCCGACCGGTAAAATCACGATGTCTGATCATCAAATGATTATCGAAGATATCCCTGTTGAGGACACAACCTTTATCTCCTGAAAGTCAGAACCATTTCCGTTTGATTTTACGGGTGTAAAGTAGCTCTAGTAAAACAAAGACAATGGAAATGAGGTTGTTGTGAAAAACATATTTTTATTACTTGGTGTTTTAGTTTTTTGTTTAATCTGCGGTTTTCTTCGATTTAAGGATCTTGAAGCTAGTGATTATGAGGCTGAAGAATTACGGTGCTATACACACAATGTACCTGCTAAAGCTAGTAGAAATGGAGTTAAACGAGTTGCTTTAGTAGTCAGCCATGCTTCTAGGCTTTATGGAGAAGAAAGATTACCTAAGATTATACAAAAATCAGAGCTAGAGCAGATATTTAAATCTTTATATACTGAATTTTTTAAAGTGCATGAAGGTTATAAACCCGGCTGTTACGGACAAAACAATCAACCTGTTGAGATTTTTGATTATAACAATCAGCGTAAAGAAGTTTTAGAATTATCTAAAACCCCCGGAGTTTTAGTAGCTTACATACAAGTTACAGTGCAGGAAGGGAAACGTATTGGATATAAAGAAGGGGAAGATTTTATCTCTTTCTATATCCATAACATAAGAGCAGATGATTTTATTTCTGACTTTCAGGAAATTACTTACCCTGCATTTTTCCCTCTATCACTAAGTGATGAGGAAATGCAGGGTAGGATAGAACAATATTTTAAAAATAGTATTCGATAAAATATATAAAAAACGCTTCAAACAGCTTTCATTTTTTTATCTATCTATTCCAATTCAATAACAGGGACGCTGTTTTCCTCTTCGAAATCTTCGAGATAAAATTCATAATCTTGATCATAGAGCTCAGTATTATCATTGGCGCAATGCATTTGACCGCTGGCGTGAAAATGACAATGTAATAACGGTTTATCACTGACCTGCGTCATGGTCGTAAGATACGCGGCATAGAGCGCGGCGGCGGTTAATCCCTGCCAGCGTTTAATTTTCCCGCCCTGCGCACTCAGAACGCCAACCGCCAATGCAGATGATCCGACAAAAGCACCCCAATTTAACATGCCTTCCACGCTATTTGGTCTAAGGGATTCAGGCACTTGAATATTGGAAAGGTGATCGGCCAGATCAACGCCTAAATGGTCTAATCCGCTGATTGCGCCGATGGCGCCGCCAACCAATAATGTGTTTGTAATGTTACATCCCATGACATTACCAAGGGCAAAGCCTGTTTTCTTTTTCATGGCGGCCTTGATGGTCATGATGGCCTCCGGCAGGGCGGTACCGATCGCGGCAATGCCGATTCCTGCGACTGTGTGGCTGATCCCGCTTTGATCGGAAAGCTCCAAAATATTACTCACCACAACATCGGATACGGCAATTAACGCCCCCAGTGATAAAACAGCCGACGCACCATCCACCCAAGCAGGGCGTGATTTTGGTGATTTATCATGTGTATGATCATGTCCGCAGGCGCTATGGCTGTGTGAATGTTTGTGCTCATGCTCATGATTATGGTCGTGATCGTGATCGTGGTTATGCCCGCAAGAATGCCCGTCCCCATGATCATGAGAGCACCCTTCACCGCCTTTGACGCGTTTATAAAGATGGTAAAGGCCAAAGCCTGCCATACCAAGCCCCAGACCGGGAATAAGTTCGCCGCCCATTAATTGCGCGCCCAGCGCCCCAGTACCTGCCGCCATAACCGCAGAATTGAATTTCCAACCAACCCGGTCACTATGTTTATCGCCGATGCCTGCAATCGCGGCGGTTGCGCCCAATATCCCCAATGTATGCACAATTGATCCGCCGACAATATTAGATAGCGCAAGTTCAGGCGCGCCATCAGCCAGCGCAGAAAATGACACTACGGCTTCGCTCGCGCTATGGATTACACCTGTCATAATGCCCAGCGACATCGCAGACATGCCGCGTTTTTCGCCAAAAGATTCAAAATCGACAAGAGCGTAGTCGCTCGCCTTATGCATTAAATATAAACCACCTGCACCAAGGGCGAGTAACGGAACAATGCCAGATGGCACAACCGTCGTTAGGGCAGTGGTTGCCAACAAAGCAGACGCGCCCAGAACAAGGGGTCTTTGATTGTTTTTTATCCACGCGGCAGAGCGTTTAAATAACCCCTTTATTCCGGATTCTTTTTGGTAATCATGCGCGTGATGATGGCCGCAACTTTCGTCATGTTCATGATGATGCTCTGACGTTTCCTCATCATGATTGTGGTCATGGTCGTGACCGTGACTGTGTTCATGATCATGGGGGTGTTTATGATCCGACATGGTACTATCGACTTTCTAAATCACACTAAGCGACTTGTTTAAACCATTCAGGAAAAGGATCTGCCATTGTTTGGCATTTTTCAGGTTCGCTGAGGTAATTTTTAACAATGCAATTATCCAATTTCTTGCGTATATCGGCCTCATCCATGTAGCCTTTTAAACCGATAAAGACGATTTCCTGACGTCTGTCGCCATAATCATCGTTCCAATAATTACGCAATACATCGTCGAATTCTTCGCCGACCGGCCAGTTTTCTTTTGGGATGGATGCCCACCAGCGCCCAATGCCTTGATGACGAACAAATGCCCCTGCCTGGGATACCTCGCCGACATAATCAGGGCGTGTTGCCGTCCAGAAAAACCCTTTGGCGCGAACAACACCCGGCCATTCCTCATTAAAAAACGCGTGAATTTTTGCCGGGTCAAACGGCGCGCGATTACGATAGACGAAGCTGATGATGCCGTATTCCTCTGTTTCGGGAACGTGATCTTTGAAATTATACAGCTCATGCGCCCATAGAGGGTGTTCTTGCGCTTCTTCGAAATGAAACAGCCCTGTATCCATAACGCGGTCCATATCAACCTGCGATAATGTCGTTTCAATAATTTCTGTACGGGCATTCAGGCTTCGGATGATGGCGCGTGCGGTTTCTATTTCTTGCGGGGATACCAAATCGACTTTGTTTAAAATCACGACATTGGCAAATTCGATTTGTTCCACCAATAAATCAACAAGGGTGCGTTCATCTTCTTCGCCGAGATTTTCTTCCTGATCTCTTAAAAACTCGGTTGAGCTGTAATTTTTCACAAGGTTCGCGGCATCAACAACCGTTACCATTGTGTCTAAACGCGCCACATCTGACAGGCTTTTGTTGTTTTCATCGCGGAAATCAAATGTTGCCGCAACGGGTAGGGGTTCTGAAATGCCTGTGCTTTCAATCAGCAGATAATCATATTTCCCTTCGGCGGCGAGCGTTTCAACCTGCTCCAGTAAGTCTTCACGCAACGTACAGCATATACAGCCATTGCTCATCTCAACCAATTTTTCTTCGGTGCGCGATAAATCTGCGCCGCCTTTTTCAATTAAGGACGCATCAATGTTCACCTCGCTCATGTCATTGACGATGACGGCAACTTTTTTACCCTCACGGTTATTCAGAACATGGTTCAGCAACGTCGTTTTTCCCGCGCCTAAAAATCCTGACAGGACGGTTACAGGTAATCTTGGGTGTGTTGAGTTCTGCATTTTTATTCCTTAGCTCTGTTGATATAGGTCATTTCGCTGATAGAAAGTGTTATATTATAACAGTTAGTAAAAATGCAATCTCTAATTATTAAGAATCATGGCCGGATATATGATTCTTAATTTTTGATTCGAAAAAAGATGCGGTGTTTTTTTCAGAGAAGTGCGTAAATCGTCCATCATTTTGCCATAATCACCCTTTTCTTAATCCTTTGTTTACCGCCTGTTAAGACCTTGTTAGGAAACAGAAAAGTTTTTTCAAAAAAAGACGCTTTTTTCGTTTTTTGGTAGGAAAGCGTTAAGGTTTTGCCCCTCATAATAAAGCCATGTCGCACTTCTGGCGGCAAAAGAGCAATTTTTTCTGATTAAGTGGTTAGGGCCATGAGCGATAGTTATAAAGATTTCTGCAATGCACATATGATAGAGCACCGCGTCTGCGGCGTTGCATACACAATTAATGATTTTCAACCGGTAATTTGTACACATATCGGTGATCAACCGCTTTACTATTTCGATGATGAGGAGATCATTGAAGAGGAAGAGGCACTGTTTGATGCAGAAGAGCTGGGTATGCTTGCGCATGAAGTCAATGCACTGAAGGAAGAGATTTTAGGATTTGAAGATCCGGCAACATTTGTCGAAGAACGTACAATGGTTGCCCATACAGAATTTAAAGAAAACATGGAAGATTTGTCTTTCATGAATGACTTTTACCTTACACCGGATATGCAAAAACAACGTTTGGAAAACATCATGGTGATGTTATCAGAAAGTCGTTTGGCATCATCCTATATTAATATCGCCGAAAAATACGGCGTGGAAATAAAGATGAGCGAACAGGTCGAAAAGGCCTTTTATGATCGTCGCAGCGGTTCGATTTATGTCTATCCTCATATGAATATGCTTGATCAGCTATTGCTGGTTTCGCGTGAATTGCGCCGTCACTGGCAACATCGCCAGGGTGCATTGATTAACCCGTTAAGATTTACGCCTGAAAATGCGATTTTGATTAATCGCGCACAGGAAGCGGATCTTGTCGTTTCGGTTATTCGTGTCGCGTGGGAGCTTCAGTTGGCAGGCAAACGAGATGTTTGGGAGCGGGTTGAAAACTCTCCCTTAGCTGATTTGGCAAGAGCATTTGCACGCGAAGCCTTCTTGGATTTCCGTACAATTAATAACGGAACGGCCGGTGCATCTGTATTTGAGGCATGGTTCCTGTCCGAGCGATGCCGCCAAAAAGATAAGAAAATTATCCAGCAAATGTTGGCTGATCATAACGGCTATGTTTTTGAGAATGATCAATCATCATACAAAGTGACTACGGAATTAATTGCTGCCCTAGGGGAAATGCCATTCGGCAAAAATTACCTGGCACAACATGCCCATGTCATTATGGATGACCCTATTTTCATAGAAGTAAGAGACCGCTCTAACGCGAATTTCCTATGGTTTATCAAGTTTGAGCGCACTTTCAAAGAAGCGGAACAAGAATTGCAATCCGAGTCTGACTTATCCACACATGACGTTCGTCATGATCTGTATAACATTAAAAGTCAGGACAAAAACAATGGCATCACGCACACCGCAGACATTATTCAGCTTTTTGAACACCCGCAAGCAAATCGGGTCACAGGAAAGAATCAGAAAGTTGCGGGTCAAGGCGGAAAAGGCGCTGATGTCATCAGATTTGAACATTGGTCAAGCGGCCAATAGCGAGAGCACCTATAAACATATCGAGTATCTGGGTAATGGCGGCATCATGGAATTTAATACAACTGGCCCACAAAAAAGAGTTATAGAATTTGAACACAATCCGGAAACGGGTTGTGACCATGCGTGGTATTTTGCCGAACTATATCTTGATACCATGCCGATTGATTATTTTGACCACATGGAAGACCACGCTGTCTTCGACTATCAGGATGTTTTGAAGTGGTGTTGTTCCGTGTTGGAACAAAGCCCGTCTGCTGCTGCCATGTTGAAAGAAGCCGCGCAGAAAGACTGGAAAGTCTCTATGGATGATTTAAATGGCGGTGATTATTGTCTGGATACAGAAAATAAGCAGCTAATTATTGATAATAACGGTCTTGGCGCGGATGCTTTGGTGCGTTCTGCCTATTTCAAAAATGCAACATTGGTGATGTTGGCCAAGGCTTTGCGTGATATCTGGCAAGAAAAGCGCCATGGCGGATTTGATGAAATCTATTCCCCCGATAACATTATGATGATGGAGCGTGTACGCGCCGCCGATTTGGATGTTTTGGCGATTTTGGTCGCGTGGGAGCTCCGCTCGGAACAATATACAGATATTTGGCGTCACATGATCGGATCAGAACTTGGCGATATGGCGATGGCGTTTTCAGGTTATCTGGAACGTGACCCGACCGCGCAATTTAACGGGCAGGGTTTGGTCGCCGCATTTAAACAATGGTTCCGTGATGAGGCGCGCGTCAATGCGTGTGATCATGATGCGCTTGAATATATGGATGAGGTTTTGGCAATTTCTGAAATGCTTAACCCGTTCGGGAAAAGACGCCCAAGCAGAATGGATGTTGAAATCCTGTCATGCCTTCCTGATAAAACCGCCTATCTGCGCAGGCAGGGCGGAGAGATTTTGTGTGATCCGATTTATTCGGCAGTGGATGATGAGATTAACCAAACCCACCTGTTCCATATCATGCATGACCTAGAGGCCGTGGTGGTCGAAGACGTACCATTCCGCGACCCTGACCTTGCCCGTAAAATCTTCCCTGTTGAATCAGAATAGCACCTGAATTTCTTGGCGCAGTGCGTTTTATGCTTTACCGTAAGTTGCATAAAACGAAGGGGGATGAATGTCCGGGGTAAAACACGTATCAAATAAAAATAAAGAAAAAGCATATAAGCGACATCTGCATAATTCACGACATGGATTATTGCTGTTAGCGGTGCCGTCAGTTGCCTTTGGCGTGGCAGCATTGTTCACGGGTGAATATGTGAATTTTATCACACTTATTGATCAGATTTTGAATTTTCAAGGCACTGAATTAGAGGTCATCGTATACGATGAGCAGCCTGAGTTATTTAAGCGTGCAGTTTTTGGTTCAATAGGGTTCGGTGTTTTACTCATATCGGTTTATGCGTATTATATTTTCTTTGATAAAAAAGAATATGTTCCACCGCCTCCAAACTACGAAGCGGAAAACCCGCCTGCATCACCTGCATCAGTGATAATAACCATGATTTTGATTTTGATCGTGTTTGCAGGGGTTGTGTATTATCTGGAAGGGGGAGGAGAAGAGCAGGTAAAATATTTTCTGAAAGATTATAATATTGGTTCTATGCTGTCCGAATTATTACAGAGCCGGAAGCGCGTATATTCCCTGATATTTATAACTTTTTCGAGCTTCTTCCTTTATTTTTTGATCGCGATGCTTTTCAAAAAAGAGGATAAGGGCCTTAAAAGAGCAAGGGTGGATGATGAGTGGTTGATGATTTATGTTTTTTCCACGGGCACGGTTGTCTCGGCCATGTGTCTGGTTTTTGGATAAGGTGTGACATCAACATAACACCGGAATGCCCATCGCGGACATCATATCACAGTTCATTTTCTCACGATCTTTGGCGGCTTTGTTCGCATCGTATTTTGCATCAGGGGGGAGGAGCTTCTGAGCCTGATCAGAATTCAACTTCGCTTTCCATTGTTTCCCGTCATGAACAAAATCTGATTCCAATGTAAATGTGCGTGCGCCGCCGCCTGCCAGATCACCCAATTTATTATAAACCTGTTTTTGTTGTAGGTTTTGCATGCCGTGATAATCGATGCTGGACGATACCGTCACATCATAAACGCAGTGCGCTTTGCCTGCGCTCACGCCGCATTTTTGAATTTTGACATTCTTTACGGCGTGATAGACATTCGGCGCCATTTTATTATTCGTCCAACTTTTAAATCCCGCGGTTGTGTGAATTAATTTTACGACTGTGGTGTCCACTTTTTGTCTGCTTTCGGGCATCATATCCCATACCTCTTTAATCAGGGCGTGGCGAATATTTTTCTTATCAATTGTATCCTTGGGGTGAACGGCATCTTTCATGGCATTCATGGCGGGTTCGTTCATTTTATCCATTGAGTCTTGATAAGATTCTTCCATTTTGGCTTTATATTCGCGTGCTTTTTGGGCCTGTTCGGCGGCAAGTTTTTCTTTGGCTTTCTTTTCGGCTTTCTCTTTGGCTTTCTGTGCCATTTGTTCTTCGTGGCGTTTTTGCAGCGCGGCCATCTCCGCTTCGTTTGCGGCCTTAAAAAACGCATCCACCTGCACGCAGTCAGGCGCGGTATAGGTGGGCGGTAATTTACGGCCATAATATTCCCCCTGATCAGGGCGTGGCGGATAGATGTTGCTCAGTGCTTGTTGGTATGTCGCGGTCGCGCGCTTACAATCCATTTTACCGATTTTGCGGTTTGGTTGATTATAACGGAGCTGCTGATATTTGATCAGGCAGTATTTGAAATGCTCAAACTTGTCATCTGCATCATCATATCCCATACAGGGTGACCATGATGCAGGGCGGCCGTGAATAATTTCAACAACCTCTGATAATGTTTCACATGACGGGTATGGCATCTCTGTTGTTTCAAGGGTTTTGGAATTTATGCGCTTTGCTGCCTGCGGGTCTGTGGCGGTGACAGAGATTTTCAAAACCATCGTTTGCATGAAATCGCATTTTTGGTTTGGTTCAAATTGCGGTTTTGTGCGCGCGGCGAACCATTGCTCATCCGATTGCAGACATGCGACAATGGCCTGTGCGTTGTTCATATCCAACCCTTCGCATTTTTCCGCGCTTTGGGCATAGGCGGGTGATGCGGTCATGATGATGAATGTCAGGATGGCCAATAAAATGCGCATGGTTGTATCTCCATTATTTGAACAGACAGTCAGATATAACAAAGATTGTTATCGTGCGACAAACCGTTTTGATATTTTTTTACAATTTCCTGCAGAACTATTTGTTATGTCATGCAACCAAACCCTGTATTCCGTATATTGCCTATGCTAAGGTTTTCGTGCGTTACACACATCATTATCAGGGGGTTATAATGCCAAGTGTATATCAGCTTAAAGCACATTTTCAGGAACTGTTACGCCCGATTGCCAGCATATTGGCGATGCGCGGTATTGCGCCCAACCATGTCACGATCTTTGCGATGTATTGCTCTGTTTTATACGGCATTGTGCTGTGTTTCGGGCCGTTGGGGTTTTGGCTGTTGCTGCCTGTGTTTTTGGCCTTTCGTCTGGCGCTGAATGTGATTGATGGCATTATGGCGATCGAACATGGCATGCAAACGCCGCTGGGCACTGCGCTGAATGAACTTGGCACAGTTGTCTCTGATGTCGCGCTGTTTATTCCCTTTATCTTTTTTGCGTTTCACGCGGCGTGGGTGATTGCGTTTTTCATTTTGATGTCGGTGGTCAATGAAATGTGCGGCGTGATTGCCTTTATGATTTGCGGGGAGCGCCTGTATGACGGGCCTATGGGCTCAAGTGACCGCGCCATTGCCACAGGCGTGATGGGCTTTTTGATTGGTGTGGGCGTAATCTCGGCCAAAGTCATCGGCGTGCTGTTTTTAATCTTATCTTTGCTGGTGATCTGGTCATCGATAAATCGTATCCGCTCTGCCATTGCCTTAAAGGAGGCGTAAATATGAACATCGTTGTGTTTGAATATGAGGATTGGGAAAAGGCGGAGTTTGATACATTCAAAGATGATCATCATATCGTTTTGGATTATGAGCCTTTAACCGCTAAACGGGCCGCGCATTACAAAGATGCGCAGGTGATTACCACCTTTGTAAATTCAGATATGGGCGCGGATGTCCTTAAACAAATGCCTGATTTGAAATTTATCGCCACGCGCTCTACGGGCTTCGATCATATTGATCTGGACTATTGCAAGGCGAATGATATCACGGTTAGTAATGTCCCGTCATACGGGGAGGAAACCGTGGCGGAGCATGTCTTTGCGCTGTTACTTGCGATCAGTCATAAAATTCCTCAGGCGATCAACCGTACGCGTCAGGGTAATTTCTCTCAAGACGGTTTGCAGGGTTTTGATCTTCAGGGGAAAACGCTGGGGATTATCGGCACAGGGCATATCGGCCTGAACACAATCCGTATCGCCGGTGGTTTTCGCATGAATGTGATTGCCTATGATGCCTATCCTGATGAGGCACACGCACAGGAATATGATTTTACCTATGTTGATTTTGAAAGCGTGCTGCGGGAGTCCGATATTATTTCCCTGCATGTGCCGTCCAATAAACATACGCATAATCTGATTTCGCATGATGAATTTGCGATGATGAAGGACGGCGTGGTCATCATTAACACTGCGCGCGGGGATGTTTTGGATGTGAAGGCATTACTGGGCGCGCTGGCGAATAAAAAAGTTTCCGCGGCGGGCTTGGACGTTCTGCCCGAAGAACCTGTGATCAGAGAAGAAGCGGAATTACTCCGTAGCTTTTTCACCCAAAGCGAAAATATGGAGGCCCTCCTCGCGGATCATATTTTGCTGCATCTCGATAATGTGATCATCACACCGCACAGCGCCTTTAACACCAAAGAAGCCACCCAGCGCATTTTAAAAACCACGATTGATAATATCGGCGGGTTCATAAAAGGTGACGTGATTAACGCGGTTTAGATTTAAATTTCACAATGATGGGACTTTGCGCACGCTTTATGCTAGATTGAGATATCACATGACGGAGGTATTGCAATGTATAAGCAGGGCGAAATCCTAAGTATCAATTGGCGCATGGGCGTAGAGCATGATGGAATCTACACCGATGCGGGCACAGTGATTGCCGGATCAAAACGCACAGGATGCGTGGTGGAAGAGGATCTGGACACATTTTCAGGCGGGCGCAAAATCCGCTCCAAAGGCTACCCCAGCACATTATCCCCGCAGGCCGTAGAGGCCAATGCCCGCGCAAATCTGGGCAAGCGGTATAATCTGTTCGGATATAATTGCCAGCATTTCGCAACGGAATGTCATGGCCGCAGACACTCTCCGCAGCTCCGCTCTGCGGTGTGGAGTGTGGCCAGCATTGTCCTGCTTGGTATCCTTACCCGCGGCCGCGTCTGGCGGGTTTAAGAACGCATATTCAAAATGAAAAAACGCATTGTTGAGAGATTTTTATCCGCAGACAAGCGGGCGGTGATTGAGGAATTACGCGCGCAGGATGATTTGAACATTGAGGCGTTAAAGCGCATGAATCTCACGTTTGTTTTGTATTGCCTGATCCCGCTTTTATTTTTTTATGCGCTTATGCTAACGGGCGTGTTCATTAGGCCCGTCCTGATCATTTTGGCCGCAATAGTTTTGATTGTTTTGCCGACCCCGCGGTCTAGCGCCAACAGGATTTGGGATAAATTTTATAAGCCGTATTTGTTTGGAACGCGTGCAAAAGGCGTTGTTCGTAAAAAGAGTTGGGGGACTTTAGGGGACGTTATTCTTAATGTGGTGAACGTGGATACAGGCGTGGAAAAGCGCATAGAATTACAAATGCGGCAGAGCCGAAAAAATATCAAAAAAGGTAATGAGATTTCATATTTTGAGGGTGAAGGTGAGTATGCGACGCGTGATGATCCACACAGTATGATGGCGTTTTGCCTAAAGAAATCCCTCGTAACAGACGTAAAATAATCCCCCTTCTAA
>Ga0256829_1002245_pt1 | contig 14589 bp, 12 predicted proteins | sample 131447metaG_FD_185979 | JGI IMG/M metagenome (GOLD analysis project Ga0256829, IMG submission 185979) | Hydrothermal vent microbial communities from Lau Basin, Pacific Ocean - 131-447 | ecosystem: Environmental > Aquatic > Marine > Hydrothermal vents | place: Pacific Ocean: Lau Basin | collected...
GCGTTCAAGCGATAACCGGCCTCGCGCACATCATCACCAAATTTTTGCGGCAATCTGATTTTTTCTTCAAACGCACCGCCATACATATGAATAAATGTCGGCTCTACCTGATCCGCAATCGCATTCCAGCCACCAACTTCGTGTGTATGAATAAGAAGGCCTGTTTCAATCTTACCGCGAGATGCTTCCTTCACTGCGATCAACGCATCGGGAACAAAACTTGATACCGTCGGTTCCATCCCCGGCTCAGGGGCGAATTCAGGCTTTCTTAAAACATCTACAACGCGCTCCGCCAATTCTTTGGCGTCATCACCGGATGCTTTCAATTCAATTTGTGTGCGGATCCCGTTTTCCTTACAGAATGCGACAACTTCTTCAAAGCGCGGCATGTGCTCCTCACCTTTTGCGCCTTTAAAATCACGCGCTAAGTCTACTTCTTGTAAGTCATCGAATGTGTGATCGGCGATCACCATCTCTTCACCCAAAAGGGTCGATAGATCTTTTTCATGTGCGACAACCAATTGCTTATCAGCTGTCAGCAGGACATCAAACTCCACCCAATCCAAATCCATTTCAACTGCTTTTTCCAAAGCCGCCATCGTATTTGGGGGGGCTGCGTTACCTGCAATTCGGTGGCCAACGATGTGACCCTTATCAATACTTTCCGCCATTTTACCGTTCTCTCCTAAACCGTTTTTTATTCTACCATATTTTCCGTGTTATGTGGGTATTTTGATACTCTTAAAAATATCAGGAACATCGCATGTGAACCGCTCACATCCTCTGTCTATTGCCTGACGTGCCAATTCCGGGTGGTTCAAATGAAAACCGTTAATTCTACACCCGTATCTTTTCACGTCATTTGCAATCTCTTCGGTTAGGTAAAGAGCATGCAAATGCATAAAATCACATTCTGAAATATCAGCGTACTTTTTCCATTTGGATGTCTCTTCGACCTTAACCAGCATTCCTGTTTGATAGCCAAGCTTTGACTTTTTCTTCAAATCGGCCAAACAGTCTGCAACAAAACTTGTAACAAGGGGGCGCTCCTCTTCAGGGGCATCCTTGTAAAAATCATCAATCATCTCTGTCACAATCGTGACAAGCGTATCTTTATCATCCGCATTTGGTTTAAATTCCAACTGGCAATGCAGGTTACGCTTTTTGGTTTCGATGAGCCATTCCTCTAAGGTGGGGACACGCTCATCCAAATCCGCCAAGGCAAAATGCTTGGCGATATTAACATCTTTCAGCTCATCATACGTGATATCAGAAATCAAACGATCCTGATGCGCACAACGTATAAGGCTATTATCGTGGGAAATAACTGGAACACGATCCTTGGTTAGGCGCACATCAAATTCGACATACCCTAACCCTAGATCGTGAGCGACCCTAAGGGCGTTAATTGTATTCTCAGGCGCAAGTACACCTGCGCCCCTGTGACCGACTATGCGGTTAATCATCGTACGTTCTCCAATATAGATGATTACCTTCCAATTGACTCCGTGATTAAAGGGTTGGCCGAAATAATGCAACAAAAAAAACCGTAATATATCTTTATTTTCTAATTAATTGTTTTTTTAGAAAAAATGCATGATTTTTTAACTATTTCGGGCTATATTTATAGACTGAAATAATTAATCTTTCACTTCAAATCCCGCTATCAAGGGGATCTCTTATGAAAAACATATTCTTACTGCGTTCATTCGAAAAATCGCGTCTATATATAACCATCGCTTCTGCCGGTCTCCTCAGTATGGCTGCAACCGGGGCTTATGCGGATGATCACGACAAAAAGTCGGTTGATATTATGCCGGTTATACAGGCTTCTGATAACCCTGAGGGAACGCTCCCCGCTGCGGCAACACATGAAACATTGCAGATTACACCGGATAAATCAGAATTGATTCGACTTGATCACAAAATCGGCAGTGTCATTGTCGGCAACCCCCTTCATATCTCAGTTTTAGCCGAATCATCGCAAACATTGATCGTTGTGCCGAAATCCCCCGGCGCGACACACTTTACGGTTCTTGGTAAAAACGGCGAAGTTTTAATGCAACGCCACGTTATTGTCGCAAGCCCGAAGGAAAATTATCTTCGCGTCAAAAAGGTCTGCATGGAAGATCAAGAAAATTGCCAGCCAACAAATGTTTACTATTGCCCTGACATGTGCCATGAGATTGCAGGACAGCCATTGGATGGATCTGGTGGCTCTGATTCATCTGACTCACAAGACAATTCAGGACAAGCAGGTAATCAACCACCCCCGGGTGGTGGCGGTGATATCCCTGATGAATAATTAGGGGTAGATGAGCACACCACATTTAAGATAAGATAAAGCAAACATAGGGACGCTATGAACAAAATATTCACTTATCCATTATTACTCGGCGCGACAGTCGCCCTCTCTGCATGTCAGACAACAGGTGCAGACAGAAAAGCAGACTCAAAGCCGCAACTCAGTCAGGAGCAACGTATTGATTCTGCCATTGAGAAAGCAGCAATCACCGCGTCACAGGGTGGATCAACCTCTGCCAAGCTCGTTGCGCTGGAAAAGCAATATAAAAGAAACAGTTCTGACCCCGCCTATGCACTTGCCTACGCAAAGGCACTGCGCCAAGTCGGTCACGTAAAGCGCGCGGCCCTGGTTCTTGAGCCGTTCGCAAAAGAAGATGATGCCATAGCAGGCGCAAAAACAGAGATGTCGATGATCGCATTAGGAATGTCAGATTACGACATGGCCGAAAAATACGCGCAACAAGCCGTTATTCAAAACCCGTCTGATCATTTCGCATTTCAGAATTTAGGAATCGCACTTGATGCCAAGGAAATGCATCCTGAGGCAGAACGCGCATTTCGTAAGGGACTTGAAAATTGGGAAGGTGATCCAACCACGATCATGAATAATCTTGCTCTAAACCTTGCGACACAAGGGTTTATTGATGAAGCGATTGAAATTCTTGAACGTGCGAAAGCGATATCCCCTAACCGCATAGAAATAGAGCGCAACCTGCGTATTATCCGCACCCTGAATGAGCGATAATCACTTTATTTAACATCTAAAGTCATAAGTGAAGGCGCGTAACATGTTGCGTCTTTGCATGCTTGCACCTGAACGATGGCACGCAGACCCGTCAGGTCATCCGCTTTGACCTTCGCGATTAACGCCACCTCCCCCGTATAAATATCTAACGCACCCAAAGGTGTTTCAACGCGCTGAGCAGGCGGATACGTAACCTCATAAGAAGAGTCCGCATCTGTTTGAACATTCAGAGTTGTCGGAATCAGATCAGATAAACTGGCCGGATTTGCATTAACATGCCACCCCTCTTCGATCTTTAACATGACACGTATACGGTATTCATCTTCACCATCCTCCTTATCTTGCAATATTGCAGATAAGGACACCTTGTCTTTTGACGTTGGTATAATGCCATGGTCATTCAGAATATATTCGCCAGTATCTTGCGTTGCACTGTGTTTCTCTATGTCATTCACACGAAGCATTGCCGATATAAAATGCATATAAATAGCAGGAGACGACGATATCCCTTGGACAAAATCACCGGTTAATTCTTGGAACCGCTCTTTCCATTTGCGCCCGCTGCTTAAGAAGTAAAAATCCGCATATGCCTGTGCCATCACCGCATTACCCGATGGTAATGCCCCGGATGTATCGCCTTTTTTGATGCGAACAAACAACCCATCCGATCCGTCCGTCATATAATACGCCCCCGATGCAGGGTCTTTCATATAACGATCCGCCGCCGCCACGATATCAATCGCCTTAAACATGTATTTCTCTTCTTTGTACAATCCATGCACCGCAAGCAACGCCCGCAACGCCCATGCGTAATCTTCCAGAAATCCGTTTTGATGTGCCTTACCCTCCATAAAGATACGGGATAAGCGCCCATCTGATTGAACCATACGTGCGATGAGAAAGTCCGCTGCCTTACGCGCAGCCCTAGCGTATCTCTCCTCTTCAAACACCGTCGAGGCCTCCGCCAGCGCATAAACCATCATACCGTTCCATGACGTGATAATCTTATTATCTATGGCAGGTGATTTTCTTTGCGCGCGTATACGGTGTAACTCTTTCAGCGCCGTTTCTATTGCCTCACTCTGCTGAAACGATGCATCGGCCTTTGCATATAACACGCCGCCATTTGGGGACTTATGCCCGGGTATTTCAGGGATAGGCGCAGTCATATACGCATCAGTGAACGCCGCATAATAATCAGGCGGTAACACGCGCTCTATCTCCGCAAGAGTCCACACATAATATGCGCCCTCAACCTCATCTGTTTCTGCATCTTGCGCGCTGTAAAAACCACCCGTTTTATCATCTGTCATGTCGCGCAGAACATAATTCATCAAACGGTGTAATGCGCGCTCATATCGCGGCATCTTTGTTTCCTGATAAAGACGCGTCAGAACAAGTGCCATCATCGCCTGATTATAAAGCATCTTTTCAAAGTGAGGGATCTGCCATTTTTCTTCGGTTGAATATCGATGAAAACCGCCCCCCACATGGTCATGAATACCACCAAGCAACATATGATCAACGGTGTTTTGCACCATTTCTAATGCGGTTTTATCGCCGGTACGCCGCGCATATTCTAACAAAAACAACAAATCCGTTTCCTCGGGAAACTTCACCCCTGCCCCAAATCCGCCATACCGTTTGTCATAGCTATCCTTTTTCTCATTCAATGCCCTCAAGGCCAATTGATCTACGGGCAGCGTGACCTGAACAGCAGGCGGAAAAGCAAAATATTTCGTAATATTCGAAGACAACCTTTCTGATTGCTCTATCAACTGCTCTTGCTGATTTTGCCAAAGCAATGCGACCTTTTGTGTCATTTCCATCCAATAATCTTTCGGCATGAAAGTGACACCATGAAACGGCTTTAAGTCCGGCGTTAAGAACACGTTATTAGGCCAGCCACCATTCCCGGACAGCATTTGCGTTGCCAACATAAACACCATATCCAGATCGGGTCTGACCTCTCTGTCTATCTTAATATTGATGAAATATTCATTCATCACAGCCGCGGCATCTTCATGCATAAAGACCTCGCGCTCTAAAACGTGGCACCAATAACATGTCGCATACCCGACACTTACCAAAATAGGTTTATTCTCTGCCTTTGCCTTGGCTAAGGCCTCTTCCCCCCATTCATACCATTGCACGGGATTATTTTGATGCTGCCTCAAATACGGGCTAAAAGAATCAGCTAATTTATTACCCTTATTATCCATTTGTTTCGCATATAATGTTGTTGAAGAGATGACAGCAATGACCATAAACAGAAAAACAGCTGTACAGAGCGCTGCACAAAAGCGATGTTTTTTCGTGTAAGTCCATAATAACATAAGAAAACGTAACCTAGTTATTCCCTCTCTTCAAATGAATAAGCGGCAGCCACAAAGCCACCGCTTACACATTCCTGAGATGTGATGATTTTAAAGTGGCTCAGGATCTATCCTCGCATTGCGCCGACTTCCAGACCGGCAGGGCCAAGAATAATAATGAACAATGCAGGTAAGAAAAATAAGATCATAGGCACGGTTAATTTTGGCGGCAAAGATGCCGCTTTGCGCTCTGCTTCTGCCATGCGCATATCACGCAATTCTTCTGACATAACACGCATCGCATTTGAAACCGACGTACCATATTGCTCCGCCTGAATAAGAGCGGTTGCAAAGCTTTTCCCTGCGCTACTCCCGACGCGTCGCGCAAAATCCTGCAGCGCCTTTTTTCGGTCATTCAACATCGCCATCTCGGCGCTCAAAATTCCCAACTCCTCCGCCAGAACTTCAGACCCCTCAGACACTTCGGCTGCGACACGTTCAATGGTCTGCTCCAGACCGATACCACCTTGAACACAAATCAACATCATATCGAGCGAGTCGGGAAAGCTAAGGTTAAATTCTTCCTGACGTTTCAAGATTTTATTTTTTATGATGATCTCAGGCAGTTTAAACCCAAACAAAGCTGCGCCAAATAAAATACCTATTTGCTGCCATGTCTCATATTGTTTCTCTTCCGGTAATGCACGGAAATACAGCGCCGCCAGAACAAAAAACAAAATCGGCAACACAACACGTAAAATAATGAATTTTACGTGCGCTTTAGGGTTACGAATACCCGCCTGCAACATTTTATCACGTGCTTGTTCACCCATATTACCGGCAAGCTTTTGAAAACGATAAAACATCGCCATATTATCACGCGCCGAAACATTATCTTCCTTTGCAACGCGCTGTGGCTCTCTGGATGCTTGGAATAAATCCTTTCGGCGCTTTTCAATAATCGATTTATATTTTTCTTTTTGATCAGACTTTTGCAAAAACGGAAACGCAAATGCGGCAAAAGATAATCCCGCAGCAAGAGCAGCAAATATCGTTACAATCATTTCATTGCTCATGTTTCTCTCCTACCTTAAATCTTAAAGTTAATCATATGTTTCATGACCAAGACGCCCAAGCTCATCCAACCAATCGCGCCCATAATCATGTTTTTACCTGTCGGCGTTGTGAATAACGGGTCCAGATATCCGGGATTGGCAAAATACAGCCCAAGCGCAACCAGCGGCGGCAAACATCCGATAATACTGGCCGATGCAATTGCCTCCGCAGAGAGCGCCATAACCTTACGCTTTAGCCTAAATCGCGCACGAATAACGCCTGATAAATTCGTTAAAACCTCAGAAAGCGATGACCCTGTTTGTGCCTGAATGGCCAAACCGGCGGCAAACATTTGCATTTCCGGCAAGGGCATTCTTCGGCACCCTTCTGCGGCGGCCTCATGCAATGGAATACCGATTTTTTGCTTATCATAAATAATCGACATTTCTTCCCCGACAGGGCCGTCAAATTCACGGGTCATCATTGAAATCGCCTCAGATACAGGCATACCCGCCTTTAAAAGCCTAACCACAGCATCAAGGGCATCGGAAAACTCTTCTAGAAACTTTTTCTGCCTGTTCTGAATAAGTTTTCTTAAAATAAACCTCGGCACACCCAATAAACCGATAATGAAAAATAAACCTAACAATAAGGGTTTAAATTCAAAGAAGTACCCGATACCTAAGCCAACAACCCCGCAGACCAGCGAAATAAGCCAGAACTGCCCCGCAGACATTGTTAAGCCTGCCTGTTGTAATTTTACGGCTACCGATACTTTGCTATTGCCGTCTTCTTTTGCTTCTTCTTCTTTTGAGGCCTTTAGCTTTCTTGCAATTTCCGCGCGGCGCTTATGCTGTTGGTCTTTGTCATTTCCGGCGCTGTCGGACGCGCTTCCGCCGCGAATAAGATCAATATTTTTCTTTTGCTGGCTTGATCCGCTATTCATCATCACAAAGATGAAAATACCCACGACAAGAAAAACAATTGCTGAGATAAGAATAATTTGAATAGGTTCCATTATCCGTATGCCTCCTCCATGGCGTCCATAACCATGTCCGCCACACCATATTGACGTGCCAAATCAAAGAATTTCGGACGAAGGCCTGATGATTTTTGCTTTGTGATCAGCTTACCTTCTTCATCTTCCCCCAGAACATCAAGGGTAAAGAGATCTTGCATGGTTACGACCTCGCCCTCCATGCCTGTAATTTCGGTTACATGGGTCGTTTTACGTGAACCGTCACGAAGACGTTGCACCTGAATAATCACATTAACCGCAGATGCGATCTGTTCACGCACCGCCACAGTCGGCAGGTTCAATCCACCCATCGCGATCATATTTTCCATACGGGAAATCGCCTCGCGCGGGTTGTTGGCGTGCACTGTTCCCATTGATCCGTCGTGACCTGTGTTCATCGCCTGAAGCAAGTCAAAGGCCTCCGGTCCGCGCACCTCACCAACGATAATACGTTCAGGGCGCATACGCAGACAGTTTTTAACCAAATCACGCATTGTAATCTCACCCACACCCTCCAGGTTAGGCGGACGTGTTTCAAGGCGCACCACGTGCGGCTGCTGGAGTTGCAATTCACAGGCATCTTCACAGGTAATCACACGCTCACCGGCTTCGATGTAACGTGTTAAACAGTTCAACATTGTGGTTTTACCCGAACCCGTACCACCGGAAACCAGTACGTTCACGCGGCAACGACCAATCGCCATAATCAACTTGGCACATGATGGTGACATCGACCCAAAGCCCAACAAATTCTCAAGTGTAAGCTTATCTTTCTTAAACTTACGAATTGTCATACATGACCCGTCCACGGCCAAAGGCGGAATAATAACGTTCACACGGGACCCGTCTGCAAGACGTGCATCACAAATAGGCGATGCCTCATCCACGCGGCGGCCAATCGCCCCCACAATACGCTGACAGATTGTTGTTAGATGCTGGTTATCACGGAAATTAACGTTGGTGCGTTCAATTTTACCGTCCACTTCAATATAGGTAACATCAGGCCCGTTAATCATGATATCCGCGATATCATCACGCTCTAACAGCTCCTCAAGAGGGCCAAAGCCAAGCATATCATCAGCACATTCCTTACCGATCTGCTGAAGCTCCACAGGAGTTAAATCAAGATTACGAAAGCGCGCAATCTCCTCAACGGCGGAATAGACTTCCTCACGCGCCGCTTGACCATCCATTCTGGCTAAAGCCTTCAGGTCAATACCATCACGTAAGTCCAACCATATACGGTTACGGCAGCGCTGTAGTCGTAAACTGGTTACTGTATCGCCCTGCGTTTGAATTTCCTCTTCCCCCTCATCAATAGAGGCAGGAACCAAGACATCGTCATCCATTGCTTTCAATGGCTTTTTCTGTTCCGTGGGCGGGCCTGTTTTGGGTTCTTCCAGATTGGGCATTTCAGGCAACGCATCTAATGTACCCGGCTCTGCTACTTTCTCTGCCGGTTTTCCCCCACCAAAAGATGGCGGGTCTTGTTCCTGAGAGATGGCATCAAGAATGTCTTTCTGCTCTATGGCAGCATCTTGCAGATCAGAGGCCGGCTCTGCCTTTTCAACATCGACAGACTTCTTCTCGGCCTCTTCCTCTTTTTTCTTCGGAGGGGGCTTTGGTCCCGATTGATTTGCCTGTTTTTTACCAAACATGTGCTTTATTCCCTATAAAAGGTCTTACAGAGTTATTTTGACGACAATTTATTTAAGAAACCCCCAAGAATACCGGAGTTTTGATCATTTTTTTCAGCTCCGGCTGCCGCTTTTCCGGAAATCATCTTTGTCAAAACCGCTTCGATTGCTGAAGCGATAGAAATTCCCTCTTTATCATTGAGTATTTTAGGAATTTCACTTTCATTCTTTAAAAATACACTCGGCGCATGTCCGATTGACAAAGCCGGCTTAAAGTCGAGCGCTTCCGCAATTGCGGCTGCATCCACCTCATTGGCTTTGGAAACACCTTCCATATTAACCACGAGTGTCACATCATCTGCATCGCCGCCCCTTACCTCGGACACTTCTTTGATCAAAGTGCGGCAAGAGCGAAGCGACGTCACCGTCGGTGTTGTTACAACAATTGTTTGATGCGCGCGTGAAATAACCGTCTTTTTTAACTCAGGGTCTGCGCCCGATAAATCCACCAAGACAACCGGATATTTAACCATCAAATTATCCAAAACCGCTTCGTAGGGTTTCGCAGCCACACCGGGGTCAAGCATCGCGCCCGCACCACTCGCCAAAAGCGTGAGTTTCTCAGTTGCATGATGTAGCATACGCTCCAGCGCATCTTCATTACCCAACTCCACCGCACGTGCAATTTCATGTAACGTCGCCGACGGGTCAAACCCCATACCAACGCTTAACGAAGACCATGCGCCCGCGCCATCCATTAAAATCGTTTTATTCGCCAATTTATCGGCGGAAATCAGCGCAGAAATAGCCGCAACCGACGATGTACCAACACCGCCCTTCGCCCCTATGAACGCAATTAAACGGCTATCCGATACCCCTAATTGCGCAATAAGCGCCTTCGCAACAACTTCTTTCAGAACATCAGGCTTAATCGGCTTTACCAGATAATCACTGATGCCCATTTGAATAAGTTCACGATAAAGATAAACATCATTCACAGGGCCGATAATGATCGCTGCTGTTCCTTCATCACAATACTGAGAGAGCTCCCCCAATTTTTCCGTAAAGGACTCATCAATGTCTTCGGTTTGAATAATAAGAAGATCGGGGGAACCATTTTCCTGAAAATAGTCTATCGCCGTTTGAACGTCCCCTGCTTCGGCTTTTATATTTACACGAGCAAAGCGCCAATCCTTCTGCATCTCAGCAGTGGAAAGCAATGTATCCTTATCTTGGGAAAAGACAAAAAGACTCGCCTGCGGAAGAAGGGTGTCTGTTGCCTGATGCTCTGCCTCGCTCATTTCTAAATTTACCTGTTTCTGTCCGGTACGGACGTGGAGAAATTATTATAATACCACGCTCACAGTATCATCTAGCTCTTAACAATCTCCTAACAGAACAGTGATTTTTTTGGGATTTTTACGGTCACTTTTTCCATAAAAAACAAGACCTTAGTCTTCTGAGGCCACTTCCCCTTCAAGAGGCTCATTTTGTGCCCCACTACGGTACAAATCAACAATATTCGTTGAGATGCGCCCATCCGTTGTATTGTCCTGCTGTCCTCGACCTAACAAGTCGCCCGGTCTGGCAATTTGCTTCGCCAAAAGTGTATCTATGGTGCAACCATATTTGTATTTTCTGTCTTCCTCTAAGGGGGAATTCCCCATACCCGGCATCTCATAGTCACAATCCTCAGGCGCACGCGCTGAATATGCATCATACGTTACCAAAAGACGGGCCTCATCACCCTGTGACTTAATCGGCATAACACTGGCATTAACGTCGGTTACACCATAATCACGCAACGATGTGGCAATGTCTGCCGCGCTGTTCGTGGCATTCATAGCTGTATTTCGATATGAGCGCGGATCATATGTAACAAGCAGATCCATTGTGCTGCCGCCATATTTACTGTGGTGGCGTGCCAACGCCGCGATAAATTGTTCATTGACCTCTGACATGGCCACATCTTGAATAAAGGACTCTTCCTTTACCTGAACTGATGACTCTTTGATTGTCGGCGGCTCGTATAGATCTTTACTGCATCCAGAAATCGCAAATGACAGGAATGCAAGGCCTGCATTGACTGCAAACTTTAGATGACGTTTCGCTTTGTTCTTTGGTGAATTTGCCATAGCTCGTTTATTCCACTCCTACATCGAATATGTCTTCGAATTCTAATCCACGATATAACCGTAAGCACCTGCTGTCGAGAACAACTCATCATCTTTCAGTGCATAAGAACGGCGTATGTTTTTTGAAAAGATTTTTGCCAGTTCACTCTTCTCTTTTTTGGGAACATGTTCTGACTTGCTTTTATCTGCGAACGGCTCCACCAGATATCCGGTTACAATAACAACCAATTCAGTTTCATCACGTCTGAAACTGTCTGATGAAATCAAATCCCCGATAACAGGCGTATCTTTAATCCCCGGAAGACCTGTAAGACCCTCCGCCGTTTGAGACTGCAACAAACCGGCAATCATAAGGCTACCGCCACTTGGAATTTCAATCGTTGTCTCCGCGCGTCGAATATCCAAACCAGGTACAGTCAAATCCGCCAAAACAACGGCGTTGGTATTATCCAGAGATGAAACCTCGGTATTAAGTTGCAGGTTAATTCTGTCATCAGACAGAACGACCGGCTTAAAGTTTAAAGACACCCCAAACTCACGGAATTCAATCGTGATATTACCAAACTGGTCACGTCCTGTCGGCACAGGGAATTCACCACCTGCCAAGAAACCTGCTTGCTGCCCTGATACAGCCGTTAGGTTTGGTTCCGCCAAAACATTTATAAGATTTTCTTCTTCCAACGCGGACAAGAACAAACCAAGTGTCCCGATGCCCTGCAATTTTGTATCAAAGAACACACTGCCTGTTCCAACAGCGTCTTGCGTCAGACCAAGTCCGGGTCCGCCACCAAAATTCAAACCGTTAGGGCCACTGCCAATAAAACTGCCCGGAGGTGTTTGACCAAATAATGTCGTTACCGCCAATTCATTAGGATCGTTGGCATTCATATTAACGCCCAACTCTTTAATTACGCTACGTTCCGCTTCGACAATTTTCACTTGCAGCATAACCTGTTGCTCACCACGGACTTCCAAAAGGTTCGAAATTAATTCATCGATAACGCCCTCTTCGTCCTGCAGGTCACTAACATAATGTCCGACCAAATTTGCGATTTTTGCAGCAGCTTCGGGATTAGAAACTTTACCGGTCAATAAGATTTGATCGTGAATAGAACCAACTTTAACACTTTCATTCGGGAATAGTCGCTCAACCAAGCTTTGGATTGCCTGAAGATCATAGGTTACATGCACATCAATGCGTTTTACGACATTACCTGCCGCATCCAGAACAATGATATTTGTATCGCCGATATTTAAGCCTACCGTATATAGTCTGTTTGATTGAACGGCCTGCACATCCACGACTGTCGGGTTTGCAACCAAAACATCCGATACACCATCAGGCAGGTGAATAATATCCGCCTTCCCCAAGGTCAGCTGAAGCGGCGGTGTGGCCTTTGCCACTTCCTTCAGGGAAATTAAATCCCCTTTTGACGCATGTGATGTGCCAGAAGTCGCGACAACGCCAAATGCAAAAACTGCCATTAATGTAAGAACCTGTAACGGATATTTCCTTAAACCTGTCATGGTCTTTCTTTCACCTTATTTCTCAAAACCCAGAATACCTAAAAAACGCAGTGATACTCTTTTATTGTATTAACGCACCGGCACTTGTTGTACGCCGGAGCCACTAAATATTTTGACCGTATTTGCAGCCACGCCTGAATCCTTACGAACCTTTTTATATTCTTCGTAAATTTCATCATCGATTGATGTCATACGCGCATCTGTTGTTGCCGGCGCTTTTTCATTCTCAGCGTCATCACCAACACCGCGCATAGCAAGCGTGATATCACCCATCTGTGAGGCAAGTGCCAATTTCTCAGCATCCCTTATACTAACGGCCAAAGTAACTGTTTTACCTACCTTGATCTTGTCATCCTCTTCGCGCTCTGCCGTTTGGTCGATCGCAAGAACACGTATACGCTCAAGAATGGTTTCAGTTGCCATATCATCAAGATTCATCTCAACCATGGCCTTCACTTCAGGGCTGTCATCTTCAATACTTACACGGTGGTTATATGTTAAAATCACATCAACATAGGATCCCGGCGATATAAAGCCGGCAACCATGCCTTCTGCATTCACCTTTATAGAAACAGCGCGCTCACCCGGATTAAGGCGTGCAGCCACATAGTTAACTTTCGTGTCTTTCAACAGTGCCTTACGCACAACGGCCTCACCCTTGGCAAAGCCACGTTCAAGACGACCGCTAAGCGCTTCTTCAGGTGTTTCCCCTTCATCACGCGTAATAGCCCCCTTAAAGAGAGCATCTTCCGGCCATTCTTTCCAAATTAAGTCACCTTCATCCAACTCTGCGCCCTTTTTCAAATCGCGCGCAGCAACCAGAACCTCTACACCGTCACCAACAGGTGCAGACGACTTTTTACCGCCCAATGTGACCTGCACCAAAACGGCAACAAGCACTGCGGCCAGTACGGCTCCACCCAGTACGATCAAGATATTCTTATTCATTTTTTTCGACCCCGATTCAGGACTAATAATATTCATGATAAAAACTCAGAAGTTGAGGTTGAGAGCGAATTGTACGAAGATTTGTACGCAGAAATACTTTACGTATCCCATAATACAACTAGTTTATTAACAATTCATGAACTCAACGTCGCAACCGATTTCATCTATAGAAAAGATGATAAAACCTCGGTTGTAAGATACCCAGTGTGCATAAAAGACAAAGCCAATCCAACGGCTATGGCTATGCCATATGGTACCTTACTGGCACCGCCTTGGACCTGCTCTATCCAGCTTCCTTGAGCTGGAGACTTAAATGGCTTCTTATTCTTCAAATATAACGCAACAATTCCTAAGACGCTACCAAAAAGAGTCATAAAAAACAGATAAATCGGCATATATTTTAAACTAACCCAAATCGCACAAGCCGTCGCAAATTTGGAATCCCCCGCCCCTATTAACTTCAGGGCGAACAAAATAAAGGTCACCAAAAACGTCAGCCCCATCGATAATAGATGCATATAAAAATCATCAAACACGGCATCATAGCCACCCAAATATAGTGTCACATACGCCAACAGAAATGCTGCGATCACATAAACACTGTACATATTCGGGATCTTAAGAGTTTTGAAATCAGAAACACCGGCCATCACACTGACAGCCAAAGTTAAGAACATGCATATAAGAAAGATAATAAGGAAGATCATAATATTAGACGCTACACGAATCTGCTTTAAAAATCGAGAATATTAGGTTTTGAAAATACGTTGAGATAAAAAGAAAGTCCGCCGGAGATAGCTGGCGGACTTCCTATTGTTTTAAACTGTGTCTGTATTAAATCGCTGTTTGGATACTTACGAACAGAGCATCTAGATCTGTACCAACCAGACCAACAGTAACCGCG
>Ga0256829_1002246_pt1 | contig 14585 bp, 19 predicted proteins | sample 131447metaG_FD_185979 | JGI IMG/M metagenome (GOLD analysis project Ga0256829, IMG submission 185979) | Hydrothermal vent microbial communities from Lau Basin, Pacific Ocean - 131-447 | ecosystem: Environmental > Aquatic > Marine > Hydrothermal vents | place: Pacific Ocean: Lau Basin | collected...
CGTATATTTGCTGACAGGGAAATTAGACTTTTCTATGGTTAATAGTAAATTTAGGGAGATTTAGATGGTGGTTTACCCACACTTTTTTAGAAGGAACCAAAAATTTGCACCTGTTTTAATCGTATTGGCCATTGTAGGCATCATTGTTGTTCTTTTCTTATCCCTCTCAAAATCTCAAAATATGGTAGTCATTAAAGAGGGAAATCTTAAAAAAGTTCCCCTTAAAATGGAAATAAATAAGTGTCAGGATAGCTTTTGTGGGATGGTAATAACGGAACTTACTTATGCTTCACAGGTGATAGCACCTGATGGAAAGACCTGGTTCTTTCATGACCATGGTGATTTTGTCGAGTGGCTCAAAGATAAGCCCTTTGCAAAAAATGCTGTCATCTGGGTAATGAGCCGTGATACACATAGATGGATAGATGGCAGAAAAGCATACTACACACTCAATGAGACAACACCGATGGGCTATGGATTTGGAGCCTATGAGAAAAAAGGTAAGGGCATGGTTGACTTTAAAACAATGCAGCTTAAAACCCTGCGCGGAGAGACGATGAAAAACCCTAAAATTCGTAAACAGCTGTTGGGAAAATAATGGATACAGTTAATCTTCTTACTATCATCTCCATCGCATTTTTAGGCTCTTTTGGACACTGTATTGGTATGTGTGGTGGCATCGTGTTAGCATACTCTACGATTAAAATAGAGCCGGCAAGTTCAAAGGTTACTAAAACTATAGCGCATCTGCTCTACAATTTTGGACGAGTTCTTACCTATACTGTTTTAGGTGCTCTTTTTGGGGCTATTGGGGGTGTGGCGACTTTTAGTAATACAGCAAATGGTACGCTGCTCATTATCGCAGGAATTGCCATGATACTGGCAGGACTCTCTTTGATGGGAAAGATAAAGTTCTTAACGCTCATAGAGCACTCCATCTCTTCATCAAATTTTTATAAACAGTCATTTCAAAAGATTCTACACTCCAAATCAAATGTCAGCTTTTTCATACTTGGTATGTTAAACGGCTTGTTGCCATGCGGTTTTGTCTACTTCTTTGCTATTGCAGCGGCAAGTACGGCAAGTCCATTGTATGGTGCGCTTGTGATGTTCATTTTTGGTGTGAGTACAATCCCTGCGATGTTTTCACTCGGATTTTTATCTTCACTTGCTTCAGCGACAAGTTTTCGAAATATGATGATGAGCCTCTCTTCTGTAGCCGTCATTTTATATGGTCTTTTTACGCTCTATAACGGCTATGATTACTTGACAAATCCACTGCGAACAATTTTACAGTGCCACTAAAAAGGCCCTATGCTTTTTTGTTTTGTATAGAAAAAAATATTGTTAATATGATATAATAAACAAAAAAATATAAGGCCATAATTATGAAAAGTTCGATTGCTGACAGTATTAAATCGCTTCCGCCTCTTTCAAAAACAATAGCAGATGTAAACAGAGTTTACGCAGATGAAGAGGCAGGCATAGCAGAGTTAGCAAAGGCGATTGAACCTGATCCCATGATTGTAGCAAATCTTTTAAAAGCCGCAAACTCTCCTCTGTACGGATTTGGTAAAGAGATAAAGAATGTAGCGCAGGCAGTGAGCCTTTTTGGTATGAGTATGACACGCTCCATCGCCCTTGGAAATGCTGTAAGAAAACTGCTCAATGTTGATATGCAGCCTTATGGCATTACTGGTAATAAGTTTGCTGAGATCTCTTCTATGCAGGCTACCTTAATGACAAAGTGGTACGGCAAGGTTGACAAAGCCAAAGCGGAAAAGCTTTATTTGGCAGCATTTTTGCAGGAGACGGGAACAATTTTGATAGCAAGTGATGTTATTAAAGAGGATGAAGATATCTCTTTTAAATCAGAAGTAGAGATGTCAAATAATCTTGCAGCAGTGGAAAAATCCTATGTGGGTGTGACAAGTGCTGAGGTTACGGCTCTCATTTTTGAGCATTGGGGTTTTGAGGGTGAATTTGTGGAGATGATTCGTTTTGCAGATAATCCTGCTGCTGCACCTAAAGAGGTTCGTGAATATGCAACAGCGCTGCATATTGTAAAAACAGTTCTTCCTGTTAACAGACCCTTTGCAGAACAATCCATTAACTTTGGACTGAGAAAAGCGAGAGATGCGGGCTATGAATATGAGATACTTGAAGATGCCATAGATGATATGCTTGATGTTATAGAGGCATCTTAATGAGTAAAACTGTTACTGTCATAGATACCTTCGGCTTTTTTTTCCGTAGTTTCTATGCACTTCCCCAATACTTAAAAACAAAAGACGGCTTTCCTACAGGACTTTTAACAGGCTTTACAAATTTCATTGCAACACTGCAAAAAGATCATGACAGTGATTACATCATTTTTGCAATTGACTCTAAGGGTGATACATTTAGAAATGAGATAGATGTAAACTATAAAGCAAATCGTCAGGCACCGCCGCCGGAGCTCACGCAACAACTTCCTGTTGCCATCGAGTGGATCAATAAGATGGGATATAAAACGCTTGGTAAAATAGGTTTTGAAGCCGATGATATCATCGCGACACTTGTAAAATGCGCAAAAGAGGCGGGCTACAAAGTACGAGTTGTCTCTCATGACAAAGACCTCTGCCAGCTTATAGATGATGATAATGTAACACTTGTTGATGCCATCAAAAAGAGAGTGATGAATGAGCGGGCGTGTTATGACAAGTATGGTGTAACACCCAAGCAGTTCATAGATTATCAGTCGATTTTAGGTGACAGTGCCGACAATGTTCCAGGTGTTAAGGGAATAGGAAAAGTAGGTGCAGAGAAACTGCTTAAAGAGTATGGTACGCTTGATAATATTTACGCACATGTAGATGAGATAAAAGGAGCAATGCAGAAGAAGCTCATAGAGTCGCGTGAAGCGGCATATATGTCAAAAGAGCTGGTAACTCTGCATCCTGCAGTCTTTCCTTGTGAAGCCTTTAATTTTGAAGAGTATAAGATGGATATTGAAAATCCGTTTATAAACATATATGATGAATTGGTAGAGTACGAACAAAATGCAATTCTGCGTACACTGCATGCAAAAAATATGGTTTCTGAAGAACAAAAAGCGGCTGCTGTAAAAAAAGTGGATAGTGTAGAAGAGTGCAAAAACAGTGAGTACACGGCAAAACTTTTAACAGATAGAGATGCGCTTTTTAAAGTGTTGGGTGCTATTGAAAAAGATGCACTTATCGCGTTTGATACAGAGACAACCGGGCTTAATTATGACAAAGACAAACTGGTTGGTTTTAGTTTTTGTGTTAATGATGAAGAGGCATACTATGTGCCTTTTAGACACTTTTATTTGGGTGTGCCTCAGCAGATTAGTGAAGAGGATGCCAAAGAGGCTATGCGTAAGATATTTGAGTTTCGTGTAGTTGGGCATAATATTAAGTTTGACCTGCATTTCGTAACACGCTTCTTAGATGTTGAAACACTGCCAATAGAGTGTGACAGTATGATTTTAGCCTGGTTGATAAATCCGGAGAGTGCACTCAGCCTTGACAAACTTGCAAAGGCGCTTTTAAATCATGAGATGATAGCGTTTAAAGATACTGTCAAAAAAGGGGAGAGTTTTGCTTCTGTTGAACTTGAAGATGCCTGCATGTATGCGTCTGAAGATGCTCTCATCACTTTTAAACTTTACAAACTGTTTTTAGAAAAACTTGCTCTGCAAGATGCAAAACATCTCATTAAAGAGGCGCATGATGTGGAGATTCCTTTTATAAGTACACTGCTTTGCATGGAGAAAAAAGGAATAGAGGTCGATACAAACTTTTTGGAAGATTTTTTGGTTGAGGTAAAAGCCACTTTAGAGCATCTGACAAAAAGCATATATGCGTTGGCAGGCACAGAGTTCAATATAAACTCAACCAAACAACTCGGTGTTATCCTCTTTGAAACACTTGGTCTGCCGGTTGGGAAGAAGACAAAAACCGGCTACTCAACAGATGAAAAAGTATTGAGCTCTTTAAAAGGGAAACATGACATCATTCCAAAATTGTTAGAGTACCGTGAGGTCTACAAACTTTACTCTACCTACATAGAACCGCTTTTAAAACTTGCCAATGAAAATGAATTTCATCGCATACATACCTCTTTTGTACAGACAGGAACGGCAACAGGTCGTCTGAGCTCAAAAAATCCAAATCTGCAAAATATCCCTACACGTACCCCTTTGGGAGCAAAAATCAGAGAGGCTTTTATAGCCGGAGAGGGTAAAAAACTTATTGGTATTGACTACTCTCAAATTGAATTGCGTCTGCTGGCACATTTCTCACAAGATACTGTTTTGGTTGATGCATTTCGGCATGACAAAGATATTCACCTCCAAACTGCCATCATACTTTTTGGCGAAGAAGAGGCACCGAGTAAAAGGAACATAGCAAAAACAGTAAACTTTGGACTACTTTACGGAATGGGACAGAAAAAACTCTCAGACACTTTGGGCATTACAACAAAAGAGGCAAAAGAGATTATAGAGAAGTATTTTGAATCATTTCCAACTGTAAAGAGCTATTTTCGCTCCATCGTAGAGAGTTCAAAAGAGAAAGGTTACATCGAGACGCTCCTTGGTCGTAGACGATATTTTGACTATGAGAGAGCAACGCCTATGTACAGAGCAGCATACGAAAGAGAGTCGGTCAACTCCGTTTTTCAAGGCTCTGCAGCTGACCTTATCAAGCTCTCAATGAACAAGATTCATGCACTCATAGAAGAAGAGTCTTTAGAAGCTGTTATGCTCTTGCAGATTCATGATGAACTTATTTTTGAGGTAGATGCGGACAAGGCAGATATGCTTGGTGAAAAGTTTAGAGATATCATGCAAGAAATCATGCCACTCAATATTCCTTTAAAAGCTTCTCTTAATATTGGCGATAAATGGAGTCAGTTAAAATAAGTTAATTTATAATTAACATTAAAGGAATATAATGGTTTCTAAAGGATATGGAATGCTTTTAGAAACCTACCACTATACAGAAAAATGGGACAAAGTACTGAGCAGTGCATTAGATTCTAAAAATACACTTCTAATTGTCTTTGCTAGTGCAAATATTGAACACATTAGAACTCCTCTTCTGGAACTCTCAAACATATTTAAAAACTCTATTATCATTGGTGCTTCTACAGCGGGCGAGATATATATGGATGAACTTTTTGAGGACTCTTTTGTCGTTGCTGTGATGCAGTTTCAAAATACACGCTTACGAAATAGTATCTGTACCCTGATTTCAGCAGACAACTCCTATGATGATGGAGTAGATATAGCAAATGATTTGCTTAGTAGTGATTTAAAAGGTGTTTTTATTCTCTCAGACGGTCTCAATGCTAACGGCTCAAAATTGACAGAAGGATTGTCTTCTGTTATTCCAAATAACATTCCTATTACAGGTGGGTTGGCAGGAGACGCAGAGCGGTTCGAGCAGACTTGGATTTTGGTAGATAACAAGCCAATGACAGGGTTCGTCTGCGCGGTTGGTCTTTATGGTTCATATATTCATATGCTGCATTCAAGCTTGATAGAGTCCAATTTGCATTTGGACGCTTATAAAAATGAAGCAATACTCTCTCTTCTTATTGGTTGTTTTAGCAGAAGCACAGCTCCAAAAAAAGAGAATCTTGAGGCTATTTTGAATCTCATGCCTCCAAAAGCACAACAGATAGGATTTTATTCGTATGGAGAGATATCTTCTCTGGCTTGGGAAAAATGTGATTTAGATAATCAAACAATGACTTTGACATTGATTTGGGAGAGTAAAATATAAATAATTTCTACTTTTATGTTTTTGTCATTTTGTAGATAAAATTAAAGACTTCCGCAACAGCTCTGTACATCTCAGTAGGAACTTCTTTGTCGAGTTCTACTTTTGAGAGCAGTTCAACTAAATCTTCATCTTTTTTGATTGGAATGTCATTTTTCTCTGCGAGTTCAATAATTTTTTGGGCGGTTTTGCCTTTTCCTTTGGCTGTGACTTTTGGTGCACTGTTTTTTGACTTGTCATACTCTAAGGCAATCGCTTCTTTTTGTTTCATGCTTTGACCTCAAATCCGAGTTGTAAATCTTCTGCCGTTTCATAGAGTGCCGCACTATTTGTCTCGTCGATAAAGTGTATCCCTTTTGGATGTATGCCTGCATCAAAGAGAGACTTTTTCAACGCTGCGATGTTCTCTTGCAGTTTCTCTTTGAGTGCTTGACTTTCGCAGTTTATATTTATGCTGAGCTGATTTTTTTCAAAGAGTCCAAGACGCAGTTTAAGTGCACCATATTCTTTGAGTTGCAGTTCAATATCACAAAAAAACTTTTCATTTTTGGCATTTTTAAGCTTTATATTCCCATCTTCAAGGGCATCAAAAGAGTAGGGAATATAGAGTGCTGAGGCATTTGAAAGGTGTGAGAGCAACTGGTAGTAGTCAATTTGTAAAGCTAACTTGTCTAACTTTGCTATAAGCTCCTGTTTATGGGGGGTGGGACTATTTTGCAGCTCTTGTATTGTTTTATGTACAACAGCTTTTAAATCATTTGAGATGATATTTTTAATCTCTTTTTCAGATAGATTTAGAGGTTTGAGTTTGGATTCTAAAAATATGCCGGAGTTTTCAAACTTGTTTTTGAGCGCTTTTTCATCCATATTCATTATATTCTCAACTGCTTTTGAGAGAATTTCTTGCAACTTTGCAGTTACAGGCAGTTTATCTTTTTGCAAAATCTGTTGCAGCTCTTTAATCGTCGTTGCTACACTGCCGAGTGTTTTGAGTGTCGGATTGTTTTTGAGCTGAGCGATGAGTGCCTGATTTTGTGTCTCATTTTGCGGTGTCTCTTTTAAGATGGATGCAAGGAGTGAGCCCAAATCTTTTGACTTTGTGAGAACTTGTAAATCTTTTGGTGATATGTCTTTTAAGACCTCACGCAGGGCTCTGTTTGTATTTGCCAAAACAATGTTTAAAGTTTTATCTGCTGCAGTGTTTAGATGTATCATAAGCAAAGTATAGCATTTTTTCTGTATAATTCTGAAAAAAACAGGGATGGAAATATGCAAACCGAAATTGAGCAGGTATTAGAGATTTGGCATAAGCACTTTAGTGATGAAGCTAATCAATACTCAGAGCTTGAACCGTCGGACATTGAGTATTTTACAGGCTGTATGCTCTATAACCATTTTGCTTTTTCAAAGGCACATCACAATCTTAAAACGATGGATTTGAGCTATGACTTTTTATCTGCCTGCGGTGACGAGTATGAAGCGATTCAAGGGCGTATAAACTCCATAAAATTTGAGCGTGAAGAGGAAGCTTTGGCCTTTTTGCAAAACTTCATCGAACGCTCACGCAGCAAATATACAAAACCGGAACTCTATCTTCTCGACAGATTGAAGTACCATGTAGATACAATGGCAGAGCGTTATGAAAAAGATGTTGCCATCAAACACATAGAGTTTGAAAATCCTCTGCTAAAGAAGTAAGATGAAAAAATACCTCATAACACCATCACCTTCTTATATGCAGCTACGAAAATATATGCCGGATTTTGCCCTTTTTCGTAATAAAGAGGATGCAAATTATGCCCTGCACGCAGAGGAGTTTGTAGAGATGTGCAAACCATTTAAAAATCTTAACTCTTTTGTGCATCAAGATTATAAATTGGCTGCTAAACTGGGTGCAAAGGGTGTCCATCTTACTTCGCAGCAATTTGATGACATACCGCAGGCAAAAGAGCTTGGCTTAGAGGTCATCATAAGTACACATACCCATGATGAAGTGCATATCGCTGAGGCGATGGGAGCAGATTATGTGACATACAGCCCAATTTTTGAAACACCAAACAAGGGTGAGCCAAAAGGTGTGGATGATCTGCGTGAGATTATCGGAATGACTGATATTGATGTTTTTGCACTTGGCGGCATCATTACAGATGAACAGCTCAATGCACTGCAAGAGAGTGGTGCATACGGTTTTGCTTCTATTCGCTACTTTATGTAAGCAGTTTTCCAGCTAAGTATCCGCTTGCAAAGCTCCACTGCAGGTTGTAGCCTCCACAAGGGCCGTCAAGATTCATAATCTCACCGCAAAAGTAAAGACCATCGATGAGTTTGCTCTGCATGGTTTTTGGATTTATCTCTTTGAGTGTTATGCCGCCGCGTGTTATCATGGCAAGGCGAAAGCCGTCATGTCCTGTAATCGTGAGTGGTGTCCATGCAAGTAAAGAGATGAGCTTGTCTCTTTTTTTGCCTTCAAGCTTTTTATATTTTTCATGATAATCTATGTCTGCCAAGTGACACAGCTCTTTACAGAGGGCTTCAGGAAGGAGAGTTTTTAGTAACTCCAAGGTGTTTTTTGCCTTCTCTTGCGTTTTTTTTAAATGTTGTCGAATCTCTTCTTCATTTTTTCCTTTTGTCAGATTGAGCAGCAGGGGAACTTCACTGTATTTTTTTAGCAGTGGTGTCACTTCTCTTGCAAAGTCAAGCACAACAGGACCGCGTATGCCGCTGTTTGTGAAGATTAAATCTCCTTTTGCACGAAGATTTTTATGCTTTTTGAGTGCCACACGCAGCTCAACTTTTGCAATGGTGTCGGCTCGGCAGTTTTTTACCCACTCCTCTTTTGTTTTAAGAGGCATCATGGCAGGGGAGAGTTCTGTGACCTTATGACCAAGTTCACTTGCAAGATTGTAACCATCCCCCTCAGCACCTAAAACAGGGTAGCCCATACCACCGGTTGCCACGATGACATTGGGTGCCAAGAAGCTTTTCTCTTCTGTCTTTACTCCGTCAATGTGTCTGCCTGTTGAGAGCAGACGGGTTACTTTTTGATTGCAGTGTATTGTAACACCGAGGCGAAGCATTTCAGCCTCTAAACCGGCAATGATTGTTGCAGAAGAGTGTGATGTCGGAAAGACTCGAAATCCATCAGGAGCATGTGTCTCGATGCCTATCTCTTCTAAAAAAGCGATGAGTTTTTGATGATCAAACTCATGCAGCGCATCTTGCATAAAGCGGCCGTTTTTTCCAAATCTTGCCATAAAATCTTCATTACAGAGGGTATTTGTCAGATTACATCTGCCGCCTCCTGTAGCTTTGAGCTTGGAAGCAATTTTGGAGAGCTTTTCAAGAAGCAGTACTTTTTTCCCCTCACGTGAGGCAACTATTGCAGCTATGATGCCTGCAGCACCGCTTCCAATAACAATAAGATCATATTTGTCACTAGTCATAAAGTACCTATCCATAAATAAACCCAATTAACAGCGATAAGAAAAAGGTGCAGATATAAGGCAGATTTTTGAAATCCTAGCCATAGCTAAGATGAGAAAATCTAACGAAGCAAATGTATCTTTTTCTTATCGCCCGTAGGGAGATTTAAAATGATAACGATTACTGCGTTAAAAACACCTTGTACCCAAAGGGCATAGCAAAAGCTATTAATAGCTCCTGCGTCTTTTTGCCTTGTACTCATCATCATTTTAAGCCTCTGTTATTTGGGTTTATTTATGGATAGGTACTTAAGGATATTCTACTATAATTTTATTTATGAAAACTTACTACGGTGATAGAGAAAAGTGTTATAAATGTTACAGACCAAAAAGTTCATGCATGTGCAGCTATTTTGCACACATAGATACAGAGACAAAATTTGTCATTTTAATGCATCCAAAAGAGTTCAAGAAAGTCAAAAATAACACGGGGCACTTTACACATCAAAGTCTTGATAATTCTGAGCTTTTTGTAGGCATAGACTTTACGCACAATAGTCGAATTAATGAGATAATAGCGACACATCAGAGCTATATTCTTTACCCTTCAGACAATGCGCTGAATCTCACGCAGGAAAATCCTAAGAATGGTTCAAAACCATTGGCAATTTTTTTGATAGACTCAACATGGGCATGCACAAAGAAGATGTTCAGAGAAAGCAGAAACCTGCAAAAGCTTCAGCATATGAGTTTTACAACAACAAAAACATCGCAGTACCAGATAAAAGAACAACCAGATGCAGCCTATTTGTCTACTATTGAGTCTACTTTAGTTGTGTTGGAACTTTTAAATATGCGCTCAATTGAAAGCATTGAACAAAATGAGTTAGATGGTTTTTTACAACCATTTTATGAAATGATAGCGTATCAGCAACAACTTATATCGAATCCGAAAAGTAATGCTGTACGATTTAAAAGGTACAAGTAAAAGAGCTGAGCTTTTATTTATTTTGAATTGATTGGACCCACTCTTCAGTCACTTTTTGAAGAGCTTCGTTCGGTACCTCTAAAAAGTTGACTTCAAAGACGTCACCTAAATCTGCTACACCGATACTTCTTGGACGTACTGCCAGCATTTTAGGATCTGGAAGCATTTTTCCAAAACAAAATATTAAGTTTTTCGCTGCACAAATTGTGTCGGCTAAAATATAATTATTAATTGATTTTGTGTGTGCGTAGTGGTCAAAAATTGCAATTTCTGTAGCAAAAGGGTGTGCAGAAATTTTCTCTTCTAAATAGGCAATAATTGCATCTACATCTGAATAGCGTGTTTCATTTTTTGCGATTTGAACTGAATAAATTGGGTATTTGTCCATAAGTAGTGATTGTGTCATATATAATCCTTATTGATTTTTTAGAATTATATCTTATAATATTCATAAGTTCAATCTATTTTATAAATAATTCAACGATTTAAGTTTAAATTATTTATTAAACATGATGGAGCCAAGACGCACCATATTTGAGCCACATTCGATGGCAAGTTCAAAATCTCCGCTCATACCCATAGAACAAATAGTAGCAGCCTCTAACTGTTCATAAAGTTTATGTGTTGTTTCAAAACTTTTTCTTACTATTTCTTTATCATCTGTATGCGCACCGATGCTCATAAGCCCTTTGAGCTTAATATTTGGACACTCTTTTTGAATCTGTTTGTATATTTCAAGAGCATCTTCAGGCATTACACCATGTTTTGACTCCTCTTTCGCGGAGTTTATCTGCAAGAGAGCGTCAAGTGTCATATCTTTTGCAAGTAGTTTCTTTTGGAGCTCTTGTGCTAGTTCTAGGGAGTCAAGTGCTTGAAAAAGTGAAGGATCGATAGTTAAAAGATTGTTGATTTTGTTTTTTTGAAGATTGCCTATGAAGTGCCATTCAATTGGAAAATCTTCAAGTGTTTTTGCTTTCTCACGCAGGTCTTGAACTTTGTTTTCTCCAAAAGCACGCTGCCCAATGCGATAGAGATGCTCAATATCTTCTACTTGAGAATATTTGCTTACAGCAATGATTTTTACAATATGGTGTTCGCTTACTTTTAATCGTGCCTCTTCGACACGTCTAATAACGTCATCTATGTATAATTTATACTCACTATCTGTCATTGTTTATCCTTGTCCTATAAGTCTGTTAATATCATTAAAAATTCCGAGTCCCATAAGGCCAAATAAAATAACCCAACCGGCAATGGTAAGCTTTATAAGTACTTTTTCACTTGGTTTACGGCGAAACAGCAGCTCATAAAGATTAAACATAATATGGCCGCCGTCAAGTGCCGGAATAGGCAGGAGATTTAAAACCCCCAGATTGACACTGATGAGTGCTGCAAAAAACAGAACACTCATCCAGCCTGCATCTGTCGCATCTGAAGTGAGTTTTACTATGCTGATGACCCCACCCATTTCACTAGCAGGAACTTCACCAAATATGAGCTTTTTCATACCTGTAAAGATGAGTGTCGAAGCAAAAACTGTTTGATTTGTTGCATAAGAAAATTTTCCCAGCAAATTAAGTTTTCGCTCTTTCATCACACCTGCTGCAGAGATGCCTATCATCTTGCGTTTGACATCTTCTCCATACATATTTTTGGCATCTTTGAGTTTTGGAGTCAGGCTGATGAACTTCAGATAACCTTTTCTGTCCACTTTAAGAGCAATGGCACCTTCAGATGCTTTGATGCGTTCTGCCATCTCTTTCCAACTTGCAATTTTTTTGCCGTTTATGGAGAGAATAGTGTCATTTGATTCCAAGCCTGCAATAAATGCCGGAGAGCCTTTAGTGACTTGACCGACAACAGGTGCCAGCACAGAAGGGTTACCCATCGCAATGGCAAAGTAGAGAATAAATGCCAGAACAAAGTTTGCAAGTGGTCCGGCTAAAAGAATAAAAATACGTTGCAGCGGTGTTTTAGAGTTGTAGCTGTCCGGTGCATAGATCTTTTTGCTCGGATCTGTGTCATCTTGCCCTTTCATACGGACATAACCGCCTAGAGGAATGGCAGAGATGCTCCATTGTGTACTAAAAGCCCGAAATGTAAAGAGACGTTTTCCAAAGCCGATGCTGAAAACTTCTACATAGACACCCATCAAGCGTGCTGCTGTAAAGTGACCAAGTTCGTGAAAAAATATAAGTCCGGAGAGGACTAGAAGTGAAACCAAGTAACCCATTAAATCTCATCCTTTAAAAGTGCTTTTCTAAAGCCCCAAAGATATTCAAGTCCAGAGTAAACTGTCAAAAATACCGCAAACCAGAGTAGGGCATCCCCATATGGCCAGCGCATAAGTAAAAAACCTATGGCTATCATCTGAGCCACTGTTTTTATCTTACCAGACCATGATGCTTTGACACTGACACCTTCACCTACAGCAACAGTACGTATGCCTGTAATGAAAAGCTCACGCACGATGATGATGTAAATTGCCCATGCAGAAGCTTCTCCCATAACCATCAAACCTAAAAAAGCTGCAAGCGTGAGCATTTTATCTGCCAGTGGGTCTATAATGGCACCAAGCAGTGTCATCTGATTCCACTGACGTGCAATATAGCCGTCAAAAAAGTCAGTTGCAGAGGCCAGAACAAATAGTAGTGAGGCAAAATAGTAGTTCCATGTAATGTCAAAGCCATTGTCTGTAAAAATCTGCGGATTGAGTATAACCCAAAACAACAATGGTGCAAGGAGTATACGAAGCGATGCCAAAAAATTTGGTAAATTGAACAATAAAATTCCTTAGAAATATAATGGTGTGATTTTATCTTTTTATTGCTTATCAATGGTTGATACGCTAAGATTACTCTATGAATCAAGTTTGCCCATTATGTGAAAATCACGCAGAAAAATTTTATGAAGATACCCAGAGATATTACAAATGTAACAGTTGTAGCGGGATTTTTGTCCACAGCGACGATCTGCCAAAAGAAGATGCTGAAAAAGAGCGTTACGAGCTGCATGACGATGACACCCAAGATGAAGGGTACAGAAAATTTGTCTCTCCAATCACTTCCAACATTGTAAAAGATTTTTTAAAAGAGAACAAAGGGCTTGATTTTGGAGCAGGGACTTCCTCTATCATCTCCGCAGTGCTGCGTGAGCATGATTACGACATTAAAAATTATGACCCATACTTTCATAATGAGCCAGAGTTGCTCACGCAGAAATATGACTATATTAGTTCGTGTGAAGTCGTAGAGCATTTTTACCATCCTAAAAAAGAGTTTACACTCCTGCGTGAGATGCTGCGTGAGGGAGGGAAACTCTACCTTATGACAGATATTTACGATGAGAAGATTGATTTTTCGTTATGGTATTATAAAAATGACCCCACGCATGTCTTTATTTATACACCAAAAACTTTTGAGTATATAAAAGAAGTGTACAGTTTTAAAACTTTATACATTGAAAGACGATTGATCGTTTTGACAAAATAATTCTTTTTATGTATAATAATTATAATATATATAAAAGGAGAGAAAATGTTGAGCATAGGAATAGGTGAAATACAAAAAAATAGCTCAGTCTTTTCCAATCTGACAGAAGTTATGCAAATTATAGATAAGCGTAAAAAGCGAGTACTTGCTATGGTCTATCCTCTGGAAAATGTAAGTGTGATTGATAAGTTGGCAGGAAAATATCAAAAACGAGTTAAAACAACAGAAATGGATTTTGATACAATAAAATCGATGGCAATGCAAGAGGCAATGAAAGAGAAATATGGTTTATCTTCTTGATACAAATATTATTATACGCTTTTTAGTTGGCGATCATCAGGAACATTTAGAAAAAAGTATAAAAATTTTCAAAGAAATAGAGTCCGCAAAACTTCAAGTAGAAATTTTAGAGGGTGTTTTAATGGAAACTTTTTTTGTACTGACGAAATTTTATAAACTTCCTAAAGTAGAGGTTATTAATGACCTTAAAATTATTTTAGCACTGAACGGTGTTGTCAATAGCAGCAAGATTATACTTCACGAAACTCTTAATATTATAGAAAATAGAAATATAGATTTTGTAGATGCTCTTATTTGCGCAAAAAGTAAATTTCAAGGTTTTGGAATATTAAGCTTCGATAGTGACGTAAATAAATGTTAAATTTTTAGAAAAAAAGATTGATAATTATTACCAAGGAATGTTATAATACCTTTATGATTAAAAAGTGGCTGAGAAAATATTTTGCTGTTGTCTTTGTGCTTGCGTCTCTGCTTGGGAGTATGCACCACCATAATGACCTTAAACAGCATAACGATTGTCAGATATGTACGATTCAATCAAGCCTTTCTCACGCAGATACTCCTATAGAGACACTCTATGTTCAGGAAATCACAC
>Ga0256829_1002247_pt1 | contig 14582 bp, 17 predicted proteins | sample 131447metaG_FD_185979 | JGI IMG/M metagenome (GOLD analysis project Ga0256829, IMG submission 185979) | Hydrothermal vent microbial communities from Lau Basin, Pacific Ocean - 131-447 | ecosystem: Environmental > Aquatic > Marine > Hydrothermal vents | place: Pacific Ocean: Lau Basin | collected...
TCAATATCCGCACCGCATACTTCGCGCCCCTGACAAATGAGTGTCTTGTCCATGGGGTGAATTATACAGATTTCTGTTTGCTAGACCAGTGAATAATCTACATGATCGGGGTGCTGAGTAGTTACGCCTGAACGGTTTTCATCGACAAGCCTTTGCCCATAAATTTGGCCAAGTTTTTCGCCAACACTATTTCACTACCTGCGCGTTTACCTTGAAAATCATAGTAGCCTGTTAAAGGAATATCATTTCGAACGCCTATTCTCAATTCTGCTGCACCGGCTATCTTGCCATGAAAGGCACTCAGGGTTGCCACCGTAATAAATATAGTAAAAACAAACAAACTTCTCATACCATTATTCTCCCCACCATTAGCGTGTAAATTAAATTCACCAACCAAAGTGCATCACTTCCAATTTCCAAGCTGTAACGGCGCATGCTTATTCCAATGCCCCACGTTTAGTGGAATCGTATCTTTTGCCTCAATTCCAAACATCATTAAATCACTTCGAGTCAGATATTTCCTATCCTGAGTTTTGTGCCATGTTTGAACGGCCATATCTGTGATGAAATAACCTGCCACGCCAATTCCAACGACCACCCAGCCTACAGGTGTTGCTCCAAGCATGATCGCAACCCCTGTTCCTGATCCAATTACGCCACCGGTTACCGTAGCATCTGCCAGCTTTCGCTCAAACTCTGGCCTAAATGTTTGGCTAGTAATAAATGAGTAAGTTGCCCCCCCTGCATCAAAAACAAATGTCACAAGACCCGCCCCTAGTCCACCAGTTATTCCTGGAGGTATTTTGGCAAGAATTTTTCCACCTCGTGTCAAAATCCCTTTAACATATTTTACAGGTCTCGAACCAAAAAGTGGGTGGATGTTTTTCTTCTTAAATTGTTCCAACCCATGCATAAACCAGTCAGCATGCAACATTGATTTCATTCTTTCACTAGCTTTCAACAGCGCTAATTTTCTCGTCAATAAAACTTTTCTAGAAAATTTTGACTCGTTCTTTATTTGTTTCTCTATGCTTGCAATTAGCCTATCCCGCAAAAATTTTGCTTGCCCTTTTGGCCCCGTATTTTGAATGACATGACCTTGTTTATATGCTTCTTTTAAATCCACGACTGCTTTCTTAGCTTCTGATTTACTCATACCACTTTTTTGAAGCCCCTCTTCAATTTGGTCAAAATAGGCATCATACACTTTCAGAGCATCACCGCTTTTAGGGGGCTCTTTCAGCGAAATCTTTCTTGTCCTTTTTACCTGTTGAGAAGCTTCGCCTGATTCGACATTTGCACGTCTATCTGGAGTTTTTTCTTTGACTTTTCCATCAACCTCTTCTACATCTGAAATGTTTATTTCCAGCACACCTCCTTTTATACGGCTCCTAAATATTCGCCTACGAAAGTTTTCTTTTTCAACATGTCTTCGAACCTGCTTCATATCCTCCATTTCCTTTCGAAGATTCTCTAACTCCTGACGTTCACCGCTATTGATGGACCCTGCCTTTTCCTTTTTCTCCAATAGAGCCATCTTCGATTCGAGGCTCTTATCAAGGGCATCCAGTTTACATAATGTCCACGCATGACTCATTTGTTGTGCAGAACAGGCCACATTCAGGTTAGAACCCCCAAATTTACTTTCTGAAACCATAACTCGTATAATCTCGCCGTTTTTTCCCCTGCGAACATACAATCCATCTATACCATTTCTTCCAACCTCGCCTTCGAGTTTTTCCCATCCCTGCATTTCAAAGTAATGATCCATGTATGATTCACCCAGAGGGCCATGAACATTGGATACTATTTTTCCGTTTGCGCTACTTTCTGAAGCCGCGTAACTGGTTGCTGTAAAGCAGACACATAAGACAAAACTCATTGGCAACAGATAAGATAAATTTATAAGGCTTAATTGTTTATGAATCTGACTCATCATCGTCAACCGCTCCTATTTACTGCCCCTTCCACCATCTGTTTGAGCCGCCACTATCAGAATCACTAATTGTTATGTCTTGAATCGCTTTCAGTGATTCCATCTGGGCTTCTCCAGCCTGGTCTTTGAATTTCTTAAACACATGGAAGAATCGTTCCCGTTTATTTTCATTTGCATTCAAAATCATTCCCTGATCCAGCCGCGCCAACATTTTAGCGGCCATTTCCATGAATTTATCATCACTGCCAAGCCAAGATTGTTTGTCTGCAATAAAGAGTAATTGATCTGTTCGCAAGAGGATGGGTTCGACAACGTCATTGCTTAAAAATAATTCATATTTCATCTTAAGGTCTGCGATGCGCATATCCACCATACTCTGATCATCCATGAGATATTTAATTTGATCACCATCGGCTTTCTGATACCAGCTTTTGATAAAACTAATGTCTATCTGAAGAAGTTTTTTCACTGCATTCATTTTCAATAATATGGCTGAGACAGCTTCCTGTTGCAACGTAGGTGATGGATGTGAAATCTCGAAATCTTTAGTTTTCCAGTTATTGTAACCGTATGTAGAAGCAGCATCAGAAAGCCCCATAAATGGATTAACAAGGCTTGTTACAATTAATCTTTCATAATTCGATTGCGATAAAGAGAACTCTTTTCTTAAGTGAATGTACTCTACAAATGTTTTCCGAAAATCCATCGCCGTTTTGTTTTGCCTTGAAAATTTATTGTCATTCACCCAGTTTAGCGAATAAAGCATCTCGCCTACCATCTGCAATGACGAATGAAGGTATTGTAACCCATCATCAAAAGAATCCTCACCCATATGGTACTGGCATGCTCCGACTCTGTTCACAGCATCAGTCCACTTCTCACTTTTGAGTAATGTTCGTGCAACCGAAATACAGCGTTCTAAGTCGTCATTTAATTCGCTTGTTCTATATGCTTTCACATATCTAAAATGAAATGCTTTGCTTGCATCAAAGTTCCAGTGCAATGCAGCTTTCTTGTACCATATTACAGCTTCTTGAATACTTGATTCAACGCCTATTCCTTTATCATACATGTCACCTAATATAAGTTGCGATGCCGCATCACCTTTTGTTGCTAAATCTTTCCAGAGATCAGTTAAATAAGCGTCGGGCTTATTGGATAATGCTTCTCGCCACCATTTGATATTTTTGTGATAATTCGGTTTCTCATTATCCTCGGATTTTCTATGCAGCAAGCCGACTTCAAACATCCGCTCAGCATCCGTCTGAGTTTTTACTACAGGTAAACCAGCCAGTTTTTTTGCTTTATCCCAGAGTTTTGAAGCCAGTGGTTGACCAGTGCTAATCACAACCCCTCCCGTTGCCAAGGCATCATCTCCGCCTTGTTCGGCTGCTTTACGGTACCAATGCGCAGCCTTTGTTAAATCGACATCCACGCTTTGCCCGTTTTCGTATATGACCCCCAAGTTGAACTCTGCATTTGTTTGTTTTTTTTCAGCAGCTTTGCGATACCACTTCAATGCATTAGAATCGCTCTGTTCCTTTCCTTGCCCTGTATGGTACATAAACCCCAAGTAAAATTGTGCATCTGGAGTTCCATTATTAGCGGCCTTTAAACAAACATTTCCAGCTTCTTCAAATTGATCATTTTGATAAAGGGATATGCACTGGCTTGCATCATTTGCCCAAATAGTCTGGGATACCATCAAGCTAAAGATGCTTGCGGCCAAGAGTAAACGAAGCCATTTCTTGTAATTCATATCGCCCCCATATCGTGATGAACTGTCATCTTTTATCTCTTTGATTTAACTGATAATTCATAGCACATGCTTTGCCGGCACAAAGTAAGCATGCGCCTTACTGGAAACTTCGGCAAAGAACGCATCACCGGCTTTGTGATAGTTGGTTTTCTGTTGCGCCTTGATTTGATCACGTTGCGCCATTAGCGCCTGGATCATTTCCTTTTGCATATCTTTCCGGTTAAGTAATTCATCGCCTTCCATGAACAGTGCATCCACACCAAAAAAACCTACAACTGCCAATGCCGCAGAGCAAGCTGGCGCAAATGGGCCGCAGGATAACCCGGCCAGTGCGCCTGCTCCGGCTCCTGCTGCGCTGCCGGCGGTCTTGGCTGCTGTTTTTGCAGCAGCCTTGGCCAGCACCTTGGCTGCTATTTTGGCGCTGGCTGTCGCAGCCAGCTTGGTTGTAATCGCTGCTCCCGCTGTCATGGCGATGGCTGTTCCTGCAGCTGCCGTTGTCGATGCTGTTAAAGCAAGACGCTTCATATCATGGGATAACGATGGTAACACCACATCAATCTGCTGACTGGTCGAGCATGGATGAATCTCAACCTGCTGTCGGGCAATGGCAATCATACTCTGCGTGGCCTGTGTGAATTGCTCCGCGACATGGCTGGATACATTGTTTTGCGCTGCCTGAATAGCATCTTCAAAACCACTATCGTTGATGATCAACTGCGTCATTTTATCTTTCATCAGGGTGCCTATATCACCAGCTACCACCGTCGCCAGGCGTTGCCATTCTCCCGCTACGGTGAAATACCAGTCGAGATAGGCATCCACGCCACTCACGGCATGCGCAAAAGCCTGATCCACCTGCGCATCAATATAGGGATCAATTGCAGATGTATATGTACGTTTCTCCTGCGCAATATGCTGATCCAGTGTCTGATTAACCGCAGCCATATCGTTTTGCGCGGCATCCTTGCAGGGGTCGATGACAATTTTTTCAGGCGCTGGCGATTCGATGAAATTCAGGCTCTGCGTTTGCGGTTGAACTTGCTGCTGTTTGCCCAACGCCATACCGAATATCAGCCAGATGATGACCAGCGAATAAAACACGCCCCAACCCCATTTGGCCCCCCTGCTTTTCCCCAGCATGCGATCAAGCAATGAGCCGCTTTTCTGACGGATCGCCAACACGCCGAGCATGGCGCTCTGGATCACCCATAAATACACCGTCTGGATCATCAGAAACACCGTCCAGCCAAAGAACTTCAGCACCGCATTGAAATCGAGATGCGAAAGCTGTTGCATGATATTCCACATCACCGCATCAATAGCTGCAATCATGCCGCTCCAAATTCCCACCAGTGGATCAGCAGCGGATTTCCATGCCTGTTCCCAGGCCATCTGCCCTGATTGGAGAATGCTAAGGCCGCTGGTGTCGGCTACCGGCATGAAAAATGAAACGGCGCAGACCAGTGTTGTAAGCACCACAATATTTATCCAGAACACACCCTTGCGCTGAAATAGCCCAAGGAACTTTGGCTTTGCAACGCTCGCGACTGTTCGGCGGGACAGTCGGAATAAGGCCATCAGGATGAACACATCAAGATAAACAAGCCCCCAGATATACAACGGCATCTGATTGGCATGCAGCAGAAAACTACCGGAAAAGAAAAATGCCAGACTGAATAAAACAAACTTGCGAATTCGCGCCTTGGAAACAGGGCCGTAAGCCCATCCATCCTCTTTGATGGCTGCATCGACTATCAAATTGCGAATGAACAAATGATATTCCGATACATGCGCATAGACGAAGTAGCCCAGCACTGCGCTCAAACCCAGCAGCAGCGGCCAACCTCCATCAGCGACAAAATAACTGCCCGCCTGCACCCCCGCAACCAGCCCCAGCACGGCAACCCACGCCCACATTCCGATTTCAGAATCATGAAATGCTGCGGCATCAGATTGAGCACTTGTTTCGATTGGTATTGCCCCATTGGGCTGACCGGAATCGGCCTGATCAACTTGAACCGGCGCACCGGCAAATTTGATATTTTCGGAAGGCTTCCAGTCTTCTATGTGCACATCGCATTTGCGGCACCTGTATTGCCGCTGTGTTCCTGTGACTGGATGATGTTCGCTTGATGTGACACGCAAAGCCAGCCACCCGCCACATTCCGGGCAACGGCGAAACCACCGCAACGTCCAACTCTTGCCTTGATATTCAACTGCCATCTCTGCCTCCGTTTCCCGGCAAGCAACGCATTCACATCACCTGCCAACTGTATCTGAAACAGAGCATATCACCCCATGCGACATCCAGCGTCGCAAACGGTAGGGGTAAGTTCTCTCTTTGCTAAATATTCAAGGAATTGAAGTAGGTAAGCAGTTGAGTTTTCTTTGCAGCCCTACAACTCAAAGGAATTGTCCCTTTTGTTGTGTCAAGAAGAATATAATCATCGAGAAAGGTTGCATTCTTGATTTCACTATAAAAAATAATTTCGCGTCTATCGCTAATAATCCCGAGCGTTGTAAAAAGAAATCCCTCATCAGCTCCACCAGTAGAAATATTTTTGACAGTTTTTCCATGGCGTATTTTACCTAACATTGAGTCTCCAAAACTAGCAATGGTCTGCACCGAATTTGCAAGCCACCTATTGTCATACAATGCAATCACACTACTTTTAGGGATTGAATACGCATAGCTATTGATAGCCCCTTTAACCTTCTTATCGAAATCCCCATTACTTTTCAGAATCAGGTTTGGTTCAGTTTCAGGCAGGTCATTGACCCTATCTTGGTAATCTCCAATGGCTTCGGACATCGTGAATGCCCTTTCTGCAAAATTAAAAAAAACTTTCTCATTCTTATCAAAATCGCCATCAGCTTTAGCAATAGCTTCTAATGATGACAAAATCTTATCCTTTAAATGCACGTTTGAAACAATAAATTCCGCAAAAGATAATATTATAGCTTCTGAATCAACCCTTGAGTTGGCGGGCTCTTTGATTTTGCTGTTTAATGTATTTAATGTATGACCAATCAAATAAGATGTATCTTGCTCATCTATATCGTAAAACTCTTTTAATCGTTGACATAAAACATTTTCCTCTTCACTTTTCACTTCACCATTTGCAAGCATCATTACAATAGAGATCGAAACAATTGCATTCAACTCAACAATAGTAATGCTGCCGTTATCTAAGTACTCTGAAGAGTCGAGATTCAATATCTGACAAGCAAGAAGAATAACTTCTTCAGGGGCAGTGACTCCTTCATTTAAATCTTTTATTCTGTCATCCACAAAAGTTTGATAATCAGCATTATGATCTGCCACTTTAGACAATAAACCCACAGCAGAATTCACCCCCCCTTTATCCAGCTTTGCTGCTATTTTTTGGATTCGTTTTTCGTGCCGCTCCGCCAGAGTGCCTTCAAGTGTTTGTGCTATTCCATCACTTTTTCCTTTAGCGCCTATAAGTTTTGAGCCATAATGTAAAGCAGCTCCGCCAGCAACAGCCCCTCCAATCAACCAGCCTACTGGGGTGGCAGCCGCAACAGTCAATCCAAAAGCTGACCCAACGGCTCCTAACACTCCTCCACCGCCAATCACGGTCCCTGCGGCAGCCGCAGCGCCAACTCCTAAACCTGCGCCAACAACTGTAGACCCTTTCACCATTGTTTTTCTGCCGATTAATTCATTATTATCAGACAAATTACCCTCCCACCCAGACATAATTTATTTCGTAGGTTAACATCTACCAGCTCCCCTCACCCCTTATAGCGGGATGGCGTTCTATCAGAAAATGGCGAGTCTTTCTTTTGGCCTAACTTTTAACTCACTGACTTTTGATCGATAATTGCTTTAAAAATATCAGCCAATAGTTTAAAAAAAGCTTTGGCAATTGTAATCAAATCTTCCATTACACCTTGGATTCCAACTGATGATTGTTCTCCTTTATTCCTCTTATCAATGCGGTGCCCTGTAACCCCTCCCAGCGCTGCTCCTATAACAGTTGTAAGTGGCCCTATAACTGGCCCAATAAACGGTATAAGAAAACCTAATGCACCAACAGCAGCACCAATTGCAGCCCCAGTCGCCATATTCGGATTCTCTTTGATAAATACAATAATTTGATCAATCATAATTTTTCCAATCTCTATGCTTTTTCCTGCTACAGTCTTAGCCGTTTTTTTGGACATTTCAGTAAAGGCTGTTGTGATCTCAGATGGCAATCCCAGGGCTTTAAACTCAGCATACCGTTCTTCCATTGTTGTTCTTTTGCTGTTTGACTCCATGCCCATAAGACCCATTTGTTGCTGTACTGTTAAAGTTGCCGTCATTTCATATCTCCTATAAGTATTAATCTATAAAGAAAGTTCCTAGGATGTCGTTGTTATTACGTTAGTGCCAATCAGGTTACCGGAACCAAAGCATAACCCTCCCTATATCAAAAAAACAAAGGTTATTATATTTGTTTCTCCAAATGACCATATATAATATGATTATCGAATCAACCACATTTCAAAACTTCACCGCATCCGATGGTTTCCAGTCCTGCAATTTATGCCCGCACTTCTGGCACGCATAATCTCGGTGAACACCGGTAAAGGAGCGCTCTGTATGACAGACCTGCAATCCTCCCAGCGTGCCGCACTCCGGGCAGCGGTGAAACCAGCGGATCAGGATGCCGGGTCGGTGATGAATTTTAACCATGATAAACTCCTTATATTTTTAGATGTAACCATGCCGACATAGCCTGCCTAGCTTTGCATGTGAACACGTCGGCATGCAAATCACAATTCCAATCCATGCGGCGGCGAGAAATGTCTGGCTGCGGTTCGATGGAGATATTGCTGGATGCATGGCCAGCTCCTGCGGATGTTTAGGCTCGCGTCTTGATTTAGGAACTGATCAATGGGCATATAGTCATTATTCATCCCGGTAGCAGTATAGAATCCACCCAGCTGTTTCTTCTCGTCATGCTCACGCAGAGGTACCATATAAAAACAGACATGATATCTGGGTACCGCCACAACCATTCCTATGACCCCATTTTTATCAGCCAGCTTGCAGGCTGCCAATTCATGAGCCGCTATATAACACACATCAAATACAACCAGTGCACTCGGTACGGCAATAAATATCCAGGTTGATGACATCACCCACCGTCCCATAGATTTAACCTGATTCCAGATCATAAAAACTCCTTCAGCCAGTTTGATGCGGCCATTGACCATATCGCCGAAGATGAATGGTATCACCCAATCACCTGCCGTCTTCGGAACTGTTCCGGAAACTATCGAACAAACCGCCTCTCAAGCCTGCGCCACAGCGCTTGCTTTGATGATGGAACTGTTATCCACATGACCAGATCCTGCGGCCATCTAATCACAGCAACCGTCATCTGGTGTCGCATGCAAATGCATGAGCGTTGCCTCATGCATCACTGACACATATTTGGCATGAACTCCTGAATTGCTAAAATCCCAGCCTTGCCTTGATTTTGCTACGGATCCGCACCACCATGCAGCAACAGCTTATGCGAGCATAAACAGATCCACTGGAGGTCAAGATGAAAACAATCTCGTTGAAGGTAGATGACGGCGTATTTGATCAGGTTAGCCGCATCGCAGAGCGTAGTCATAAAAGCAGACCGGAAATTGTTCGTGAATCTATCCAGGCGCGTCTTGAATATGAGGTGTGGCTTGAGCATGCCGTTGAAGAGGCGCGTGAAGATTTCAGGGAAGGAAGGACAGTATCGCATAAAGAAGCCATGCAGCACCTGAATGAAATCAGAGAACAAATAAAAGCCCGTGGCTAAATTTGTAGTTGAATGGTCTCAAAGGCCATGATGCAATGGTACTGCGTGTAGTACGACAGAGTCAGCAATGGCCTCCATCGGAATAAAAATCATCCCGTTTACTGGCTGCTACGGAGGAAAAAAATGACTGATTTCTTTAAAAGCATCAAGCAAGGAATGAATGAAGCTATTCAGTTTGCTGAAGGTAAATGCCCGCAAGCTGTAGTCCATCAATTTTCAGCCATTGATGTCAAAAACATTCGCTCAAATTTAGCCATGAGCCAAACTGAGTTTGCATCTGCATTCGGCATCAGTGTGAGTACGTTGAGGCATTGGGAACGGGGCGACAGATCTCCTCAAGGGCCAGCACTGATTCTGTTAAATGTAGTCGCCAAGGAACCGCAAGCGGTACTCAATGCACTTGCTGCCTGAACGCACGTCCAGCTTCTTTCCTGTTCGTTCATGCATGCATTCGAAGGTCACTTGATGGGGGCAGGCAAGCGATTAAGTCACAAATTGTCACAAATATTGACGAATATTGCCATGCGCTCTAGTTTTCTCTCTATGGTGTAGATGGAGGTCGTCGAACATGAGTAGCAGCTTGAATATATCCTTGACGGATGAACTGCGAAAATTTGTCAATATGCGTGCTTGTGATGATGATGTTTATGCGACACCCAGCGAATACATTCGAGACCTGATTCGGCAGGATATGGAGAATCGACGTATTGTATCCCATGTGATGCATGGTCTGGATGATGTGAAAAATGGTTGTTTTTCCGAACAATCCATTCTTGATATAGGTATAGCTACCTGACATCACATGCCGGAACGCGGGCATTACATATTAACCCGGTGTGCAGAGATCGATTTGCACGAAGCCAAGGCGTGGTCTCAGCATCGTTGGGGTAAAACACTCACGCAGGAATACTTTTCGGATTTACATCAAGCATCTGAATATGTTGCGATGAACCACCAAAATTTTTATGATTCGAAGAGAAGTCGCCGAGATACTGAAGCGTATCGAACAGGGCGACATTTTATTGCCTTGAATATATCCATCGTGCTGCTGCAGGCGAGGAGGTAGTGGTCACCTCGCATGGCAAGCTGATTGCGCGGCGGGCTCCGCTGCGTGAACCTGGCGATGAGGTATCCGTGCTTGAACGCATCAGATCCCAGCCCTGGGTTCGTGCTGGCAAGGGTGGCCAATTACAATCGGTTCCAAATCCAATGGTATCCACGCCCGGAGAACCTTCGCTATCTGATTGGGTGTTGGAAGATCGGGAATCTATAGATCAAGTGGATCCCCGATAGAGGCATTCGGGGGCTATGGGGCTTTAGGCACTATAATGATTTAAAGCAAAGAGCTGTGGACTAGACATGGATATACTATTGATATATCCAGTTCTTTTATTATCCTTTCGCTATGGACAACGGAGGTGATCATGAAGTCAGCAAATACGACTGTATTCAAAAGTAATCAAACGCAGGCTGTTCGGTTGCCGAAGGCTGTGGCTTTTCCGGAATCTATTAAAAAGGTGAAAATCGTTGCTGTTGGCAATACCCGGATCATTACGCCTGCTGGCGAATCGTGGGATTATTGGTTTGACGGGGCCGGGGTGTCGGATGATTTCATGGTTGATCGGGATCAGCCGGTCGATCAGCAGCGGGAATCCCTTTGACCATGCTGAAATATATGCTGGATACCAATATAGTGATTTACACGATTAAAAACCGGCCAGCACAGGTGCGCGAGATATTTAAGCAGCATGAAGGGCAGATGTGCATGTCTTCTGTTTCACTTGGTGAACTTATTTTTGGTGCTGAGCGTTCCTCTCAAACAGAACGCAACCTGGCCGATATCAATGGCATGGTTGCGCGTATGGAAGTCGCTGCATTTGAAGAGCATGCCGCCGAGCATTTTGGCCAATTAAGGGCAGAGTTATATAGCACCGGTCAGCCTATTGGGCCTTATGACATGATGATTGCAGGCCATGCCAGGTCGATGGGCTTGATTCTTGTGACCAATAATATGGCTGAGTTTGCGCGTGTTCCGGGGCTACGGCTGGAGAATTGGGTATAACCTATGACGCATAAGCACTGGCCATGTTGGCGGCTATGTCTGCGAAATAGTTTCTGAGTTCGGCGGGTTCCAGCACTTCAACCTGATCGCCGAAACCGAGCAGCCACCAGCGTAATGCATTGGTATCCTGAACGGTGGCGGTGAGCAGTAGTGCTTCATCCTGCTCTATAATGGTTTGATCGTCGGATAATGGGCGTTCGTGCAGGCGAGAGGCTAGATTTTCGGAAATGAATGCTTTGAGTTCGATGTTGTCGCCGACAGGGTATTCCAGTTCCCCGGAAGCGATATAATGATCCAAATCAAAGCCATCGGGTATGGATAATGGAATATCCAATGATTGTGCTGTGAGCATGCGATGCATGGCCAACTGGCGTATGTTGGGATAATCCCACATCGAACAGACCAGATAGATCATGCCATCCTTGAAAACCAGTCCAAGCGGGTTGATTTCGTAGTCCATTGCCGAAGCAGCGTATCTCGCCTGCGTCCAACGAATAAGGTTAGATCGTGAGAGCGAAGCGAACCACGATCTGAACCGTTTGTTGGACAAGCCCTAAATTGGAGCCTGACACAGCCCCCTAAAGATAGCTTTTTTTGGTTCAGGCTTTTGATTTAATTCGCGTCTATTCGCGTCCATTCGCGGTTCGCTTAAAGGTTTGGATTGTATGAGAAAGAACAGGGCAAGGTCAAGGGCGAACCGCGAATACACACGAATGAACGCGAATAAGTGCAAGGGCTTATCCTCCTGTGAGGGATGTAGAGTAATGTACACGGATATACTTTCAGTCTACGCTACATTGTTCAAAATAAAACGTATCCATTCTCCGCGATAGCGGCTTCGTCCAACAAGCACCTGTTGCGACTTTTGATTCGGCTAAAATGGGATTTATAGTTGACTAATGTATCCGCAGAGGACGAATTGCTCTGTAGAACTCTGCGTACTCTGTGGTATACGTTTGTTTACTCCTGATTTGGCCCGATTTTATGTCAGGCTGGGGCGAGCCTTTTTGATCTGGTCATAGGCATGGGTGATCATTTTCATCTGCTCATCGGCAAATTGTACAAAGGAGTCAGGCAACCCTTTGGACATGATTTTATCCGGGTGATATTCGATGCATTTTTTGCGATAGGCCCGCTTGATTTCATTATCCGTTGTCTCTGCAGTGCAGCCCAGCAGTTCATAATGATCATGTAACGCCTGCACTCTGCCAAAGAGTTCTTCGGCAAACAGATTATACATGGATGCATCCAGTCCCAGCGGCTCAATGATATCGCGCAGAATTTTATCTTCTTCCGGATGCAATTCTCCATCGCTGGCGGCCACTTCAAACAGAATCCTGTATGCGATGACCCGCATATCTTTATTGCCGGCATACACTTCGCCAAACTGGGTGGCGTAATCATATACGGAGCTGTCATCATCCTTGGCTCTGGAAAATATTTCCCCGGCTATGCCTTTGGCACGCTCATCCAGTCCGATTTGATTCATAAACGCCTTGATGACCCTGGCTTCTTCGTCGGAAACCACGCCATCTGCCTTGGCTATTTTGGCCAGCATGCCGAACAGTGCTGTAAACACGAACAGCTGTTGTGCTTCAGCACGCTGAATGAATTTATCTTTGCTGGATGAGAACCATGAACCTATACCGGCGCCAATAAGCGCCCCCAGCGGGCCGCCAAACAGAGCGCCTACGCCGGCGCCGACTCCTACACTTTTCCATGACATGATTTACTCCTTTCTTTCCTATGCCATCACCAATTCCACTGAAGCCCATTCACCCTGCCTGTCGCGGCGGATTTCTCTGAGTCCCTGCCTGATATAGGCGGCGGCGATATCATCCACCTGTTCGGCCAACAAGCCAGATAAAATAAGGCGCCCGGTTACGCAGGAGGCCAGTTCTTTTGCCATCCAGACCAGCGGCGCAGCCAGAATATTGGCCACGACCAGATCGAATTGTTGTAGCGGCGGCGTGTCATCCAGTTGGACTTCCAGCCTGACGCCGTTGATGCCTGCATTGGCTCTGCAGGCATCGACTGAATCCTGTTCCATATCAATGGCCAGTGCCGAGCCTGCCCCCAGTTTTAGTGCCGCAATGGCCAGCAGGCCTGAGCCTGCCCCCATATCGAGCAGGGTGGCCGGCGGGTTTTCAATGCATACGCGTTCGACGGCTTCAAGGCAGAGTTGCGTGGTCGAATGCGTGCCGGTGCCGAAGGCCATACCTGGATCAAGTACGATATCAATGCGTCCGTCAGTCGGGGCGGTGCAGAATGACGGGCGTACCCACAGATTCTGGCCGACCGGAATTGCTTGCCAGTCTTTTTGCCAGGCGGTTTCCCAATCCCGTTGCTGTAGTGTGATCAGTACGATATCGTCGGCTGTCACACCCTGCAGCATGGCTGCGGCGCTGATTCGCGCTCTCAATGGCTGTTCCTGGTCATCGATATTGAACCACGCGACACGCTCTGTAAAAGCCAAATCGACATCGGTTTCTTCAGCTTGTCCTATAGCATGGAGGCCGGTTGCAAGCGCATCGAAAGCCTCCTCGCACAGTGCTTGGGCCGGAATTCTCAACTCCAGACATTTTGATGCTTGCATCTTTGCTGCTCCTTCTATCCAATACAGCCTCTCTTTATTGAGCAAAGCTCAATAAAGAGTTCGACAATAAACTGGAGGATGGTTCCTGGTGCAACACTCTTCTACATATCGTATGCGGGTCAAAGAGAATATCTGCATCTCTGCGCCTGATTGCCGGGATACCGTCGTCAAGCTGACGCTGGAACCTGTGAATGGAAAGCTATCGTCATTTCTGCCCGGACAGTTTGTACTGATTGGTTTGCCGGGGCTGGATGATCCCGCCCCGGGATATTTTGCCATGGCATCCTCACCTGATAACCCGGATGTGTTCGAGTTTTATATCAAGGATGCCGGGCCATTGTCAGCATACCTGTGCAATATTGAAGTCGGGGTGCAGCTGGAAGTAGAAGGGCCGATGGGCAGAGGCTTTGATTTGA
>Ga0256829_1002248_pt1 | contig 14578 bp, 13 predicted proteins | sample 131447metaG_FD_185979 | JGI IMG/M metagenome (GOLD analysis project Ga0256829, IMG submission 185979) | Hydrothermal vent microbial communities from Lau Basin, Pacific Ocean - 131-447 | ecosystem: Environmental > Aquatic > Marine > Hydrothermal vents | place: Pacific Ocean: Lau Basin | collected...
ATAATTTAGAAAATTGAGGTTTATTTTGAAGAGAATTAATAATATCACTGCTGTTTTTCATCTGCTAATTATAGCAAGCTTTTTGTTAAGTGTAAGTGCATGCGGATACAAAGCACCGCCATATTATGAAAAAGAAGCACCAAAAGGTGATAAAAATGTTAAATTTATTATTAAGAAAAAAGAGTTTAACAATGAAAATAATGAGAGCTGTACACAATAATGATAAAATATGATGTAATTATAATAGGTGCAGGTGTTGCGGGTTTGTATGCAAGTATGAATATTCCACAAGATAAAAAAGTACTTTTAATCAATAAACGTGAAACATTTAAATGTAATACTTTTTATGCACAGGGAGGTATAGCCCTTGCCCGTGATAAAGCAGATATTCCTTTTCATATAAAAGATACACTTGCGGCAGGAGATGGATTGTGTGATGAAAAAGCTGTTGATGTTTTAAGTGAAAATTCTCGTCAGGCAATTGATGATTTAATACAACACGGATTTCATTTTGATGTAAATGAAAATGGTGAGTTGCTTTATACAAAAGAAGCGGCACACTCTTGTAAGCGTATTTTACATGCAGGGGGCGATGCAACAGGAAGATATTTACATCATTTTTTGTTAGAACAAAATTCACATGCAATGCTGAGTGATGCAAGAGTGGTGGATTTACTTATAAATAAGGGTGAATGTTACGGAGTAACTGTACTTGATCATAGGCACAGAAAAAATATCTATGCAAAAAATGTCATTATTGCAAGTGGGGGTGTAGGCTCGTTGTATGCATATCATACGAATGCACCATGTATTAGTGCTGATATGCAAGGACTTTGTATAATGAAAGGTATAGAACTTGACAGAATGGAAATGCTGCAATTTCATCCTACTGTATTTGTAAATTCAAATAATGCACAGAAAATGCTTTTAACAGAGGCACTTCGAGGGGAAGGTGCTACTATAGAAGATGAAGCAGGAAGAAGGTTCTTATTTGATTATGATGAACGGGGAGAACTAGCTTCGCGTGACATCGTGAGCAAGGCAATTTACAAATACAAGAAAAAAACAGGTATGCATGTATATTTGAATTGTGAAAATTTTGAAGAAGATTATTTTAAACACAGATTTCCAAATATATACAAAAATCTAAGAGCACTCGGGTTTAGCGTTCCACAGCAAAGAGTTCCTATATCTCCGGCATTTCATTATGCCATTGGCGGTATACGAACTGATTTAAATGCAAAAGTACCTACTGTGAAAAATTTATACGCCGTGGGTGAAGTTGCTTCAACAAGAGTGCATGGAGCGAATAGACTTGCATCTAACTCTTTACTTGAAGGTTTGGTGTTTGCCAAAAGAGCTGTTGATGATATTATGAAAACTATAGACAATGAAAAAGTATTTAAAACATTTGAACTTGATGATGAAATTATGAGTCTTAAAGATGATAAGGTAAAAAAAGATCAATTAAGACGAATAATGTGGGAAAATGTTTCCATAATTCGTACAAAAAATGGATTAAATGATGCTTTGTCGACAATTAATGCCCTTTTAAATGAAAATATTGGTAAACTTCTAAAATTCCGTTTACTAACGGCAAAAGAGATAGTAATATCTGCATTAAACAGAAGTGAATCTATAGGGGTTCACACAATACAAGAGGAGAATTAATGGAACACGGGGTTATAAACCTTGCAACGACTTGGGTAGGATGGGCTAGTTTAGCAGTCTTTGTTATAGCGTATTATTTTATCGCTACAGAAGAAAAGTATGAGATAAATAAATCAAAACCAGCACTTTTTGCCGGTACGTTTATGTTTATGCTTATTGGTATTTATTATGCGATAAACGGTTTGAATCCTGACGCTGTTCATGATGAATTGGAACATTTGATTCTTGAAATTTCTGAGATTTTCTTTTTCTTGCTTGTGGCTATGACATTTATCGAAACTCTTTTAGAACGTGGTGTGTTTGATTTAATGAAGTATAAACTTGTTTCAAAAGGCTATACTTATAAAAAACTTTTTTGGCTGACTGGATTTTTGGCGTTTTTTATCTCTCCTGTAGCAGATAACTTGACAACAGCACTCATCCTCTCAACGGTACTTTTTACAATTGATAAGAAAAATCTTGCCTTTTTAGTACCGGGTGCCATCAATATTGTTGTAGCTGCAAATGCCGGTGGTGCTTGGTCTCCGTTTGGTGATATTACAACATTGATGTCTTGGACAGCGGGTAAGGGTGAATTTGTAGATTTTCTTTATCTTTTTCCAGCTTCTGTAGTTGGCTGGGGTATTACGGCATTTTTACTTTCTTTATCGGTTCCGGCAGGCGAACCACCGTTTGATGGGGCAACAGAAAAGAAGCCTGTTGTTCTTGATGGTGGTATAACAGTTGTTTATTTGGGTGTACTTACTATTGTAATTGCCGTCCTTGGACATACATTTTTCCATTTTCCAGCAATGTGGGGCATGATGTTTGGTTTGGCAATTTTGAAACTATATTCATTCCAACTCAAAAGAAAAGGCAAAAACAGTTTTAATATTTATGTAAATATGGAAAAAGTTGAGAATGATACACTTCTTTTCTTCTTTGGTATTCTTTCGGCAGTCGGTGCTTTACACTTTCTAGGTTTTTTACAATATGTACATCATTTATACGATTTAGTCGGTCCGACTGCTGCAAATGTGGGTGTTGGATTTCTTTCAGCAATTGTAGACAATGTACCAGTTATGAGTGCTATTTTAAAAGCTTCTCCTCAAATGGATACCGCACAATGGATGTTGGTGACTATGACAGCAGGTATTGGTGGTAGTCTTATTAGCTTTGGTTCTGCTGCTGGCGTTGGTGTTATGGGGAAACTTCGAGGTATTTATACCTTTGGTTCACATATGAAACATGCATGGACTATTTTGGTAGGCTATATTGTTTCTATTATTATCTGGTATGCACAATTTGAAATAATGGGACTTTATTAGGCCTCTTCTTCTTTTTTTAAACATATTTGTTACATGTAAAAATCTTACATGTAGCAAATCAAACATTAATCTTATTTATTGTATTCTTTCATAATTATTTATTTACAAATAGAAAAAGGCATTTAAAATGACAAATGTTAGCATTATAGTTTTAGACTTTGGCTCTCAATACACGCAACTTATAGCTCGTCGTCTTCGTGAAGACAAAATATACTGTGAAATTCTTCCTTATCATACAAAGATAGAAGATATTCAGGCAAAAAATCCAAAAGGTATTATACTCAGCGGTGGACCATCTTCTGTTTATAATGAAGATGCTTATGAAGTTGACCAAGGTGTTTACACTATGGGTATTCCTGTGCTTGGCATTTGTTATGGTATGCAAAGAATTGCAGTTGATTTTGGTGGAAGTGTTATACGTTCTAATCATCATGAATATGGAAAGGCAGAACTTGATATTGAAGGCTATCCAGATGCTGTTTCACCGTTGTTTGATGAGTGTGATAATCGTAGAATTGTTTGGATGAGCCATTCTGACAGAGTAGAGACGCTTCCTGAAGGTTTCAAGGTTATAGCAACATCTGATAACTCTCCTTATGCAGCTATTGCAAATGATGAAAAACGTGTGTATGCAATGCAATTTCATCCAGAAGTACAGCACTCTGAAGAGGGTTATTTAATGCTTCGTAATTTTGCAAAACATATCTGTGGTGTAAGCGAAAAATGGAAAATGGAGCATTTCCTTAAGCAGCAAATAGAATCAATTCGTGAAAAAGTTGGTGATGGAAAAGTCCTCTGTGGTTTAAGTGGCGGTGTTGATAGTTCTGTTGTTGCAGCAATGTTGTATGAAGCAATAGGTGATCAGCTCGTTCCTGTTTTTGTAGATAATGGTCTTTTAAGAAAAGGTGAACGAGAAGAAGTTGAGGCAGTATTTAAAATTAATCTTAAAGTTCCTTTGATTACTGTTGACGCCGTAGATAATTTTCTAGGAAAATTAGAGGGTGTTAGTGATCCTGAGAAGAAACGTAAAATTATTGGACATACTTTTATAGAAGAGTTTGAAAAAGAGGCAAAAAAACATGATGGCATCAAGTTTTTAGCACAAGGAACATTGTATCCTGATGTTATTGAGTCCATCTCGGTAAATGGTCCATCAGAAGTGATAAAATCACACCATAATGTGGGTGGTCTGCCTGATTGGATGGATTTTGAACTGATTGAACCTTTGCGTGAACTTTTTAAAGATGAAGTACGAAAAATCGGTTTGGAACTTGGTTTGCCCGAATCTATGGTAAACCGTCATCCTTTCCCTGGGCCGGGACTTGCAATTAGAATTATGGGTGATGTAAACAGCACTGATTTAACACTACTTCGTGAAGCTGATGTTATTTTGCTTGAGGAATTAAAAGCAAGTGGATATTATACAAAAACATGGCAAGCATTTACAGTACTGCTTAATGTAAAATCAGTCGGAGTTATGGGCGATAACAGAACATATGACAATACGGTATGTGTACGAGTTGTTGAAGCAGTTGATGGAATGACGGCAACATTTGCCCATCTTCCACATGATTTACTAGAGAGGATTTCTCGTAGAATTATCAATGAGGTAGATGGAATTAATCGTGTAGTTTATGATATATCAAGTAAACCGCCAGCAACAATAGAATGGGAATAAATCGAGAAAAATTTCAATGCACTTTAAAATGATTTAGGCATCGGCATAGATTAACTATGCCTTAACCTAAAAACATTCCAAATTACATCAAACTTTTTACGATTCATGCTATGTAACTTAGGACTATATATGAATAATAAACCAATTTATCTTTTTTCTATCTCTTCTCATCCTGATGCGATAAGTGTCAATTCTCTTGATGTTACTTTTTTTCAACCTAAAATTAATTTTTCAAAATATGATTATTTAATTATCACTTCAAAACAGGCTTCAAAAGCACTTGAACAATATGCAAATAAAGAGTACCTTTTAAAACCTGCATTATGTGTCTCTGCTCAAAGTGCAAAAAGTTTTGAAAACTTGGGCGGAAATGTGCTGGCCGTGGGAAAAGGATATGGTGATAATCTTATAGAACAAATTAAATCCTATCCTAAAAATAAAAAATGGCTCTATTTGCGTGCAAAGGTTGTTGCGTCCGATTTTGTCTCTACATGTAAAAAAGATGCTTACTCTATAGATGAAAAGATTGTTTATGAAAGTGACTGTTCTATGGCAATTGAGGATATAAACGTAGAAAATGATGCTGTCTTGATTTTTACATCTCCATCAAGTGTCAAATGTTTTTTAAAAAATCATAATTTGTTGCATACGCATAAGATTATAGTAATTGGCACAACAACGGCAAAAGCAATCCCTCAAAATATTGATTTTATGCTCTCTAGTAAGACAACAATTGAAAGTTGTATGCAAATAGCTAGTTCTCTAAAATAAAAACAAGCATTTTTTTTGTATAATGATACTGTTAGTCTGAGTAGTTCGTGTCAACACCCATATGAGGGTTCTACATATTCAAATTGTGAATAAGTAGGGTTGTCGTGTGTCGATGATATCGCTTGAGGTACGTTTACTCTGCCGATGAGATTGTCGCCGTTAGATAGTCCTCTCTTCACCCAAATTAGGCTTTTTAGAACCAAGCCAATAGTGTGACGGCTGCTTGGATTACATTATTTACTAAGTGCTTTTTTAATTAAAGATGTATTTATGCCATTGTGGTGGTATAAGTAAATTTTTTAATAATTTATGGAGATGTGAATGAAAATATTAATCTTAGGTAGCGGTGGACGAGAGTATTCTATTGCTCGTGCTATAAAAAATGAAGAAGAAGAACATGAACTTTTTTTTCAACCTGGAAATGGTGCAACAAATAATCTAGGTACCAATTTAAATATCAAAGATTATAATGATTTAGCAAAATTTGCAAAAAAAAACAGTATAGAACTTACTATTGTTGGGCCTGAAGCACCACTTGTTGATGGGGTTGTAGATATATTCAAAGCACAAGGTTTAACTATTTTTGGGCCAGGCAAAGAAGCGGCACAACTTGAAGGCTCAAAAGTATATATGAAAAACTTTTTGGCAAAATATAATATTCCTACTGCAAAATACATTGAAAGTGACTCTATTGAAGATTTATTTAAATTTACCAATACTTTAGAAGTGCCTATCGTTGTTAAAGCTGATGGTTTATGCGGGGGTAAAGGTGTTATTATCGCACAAAGCCATGATGAAGCAAAAAAAGCAATTTCTGAAATGCTTAGCGGAAAAAGTTTTGGAGATGCAGGTAAAAAAGTTATTGTTGAAGAGTTTTTAGACGGCTACGAGCTTTCAATGTTTGCAGTTTGTGATGGAAAAGATTATATTTTACTACCTGCTGCACAAGATCATAAACGTTTACTTGATGGTGATGAAGGACCAAATACAGGAGGAATGGGTGCATATGCTCCAACACCACTTGTAGATGAAGAACTTTATCAAAAAGTAAGGGAAAGAATTATTCGTCCTACGCTTGATGGTATGCAAAAAGAGGGTGCTCCATTTGAAGGTGTCCTTTTTATCGGTATTATGGTTGTAAACGGTGAGCCTATAACATTAGAATTTAATGTACGCTTTGGGGATCCTGAGTGTGAAATATTGATGCCATTAATGACATCAAGCGTATCAGATATGTTTTATAAAGCAGCAACAAATCGTTTAAGCGATATAGAAGTGAAATTTTCAAAGCAGTATGCTGTGGGTGTAGTAATGGCAAGTGGAAATTATCCTTATAGTGCTTCAACTCCTGCAGAAATTATTTTAGATGATGTGAAACATGAAGAGATAGAAAAAAATACACATATTTCATTTGCTGGCGTAGCAATGGAAGATGATAAACTCTATGCAACGGGTGGACGTGTCTTAGTATGTGTCGGTTTAGGCGAAAGTATAAAACAAGCAAGAGATAGAGCCTACCTACGATGCGGACAAGTACATTTTGCCGGCAAAAAACTTCGTACCGATATAGCCTATCAAGCTTTGTAGGAAGTATAACTTTGAATGAAGATATAGAGAATCTGCTCAGTCGTGAACATTTAACACTTGCAGCTAGATGGAAAAGGGCGGTGGCCTTTTTTATAGATGAGCTGTTGTTGTCATTTTTACTTATAATTGCTATGTCTGATTCATTTTCTAATGCTAAAACAATTGAAGATATAATTATACTTACAAATACATATGTTATGCAATACATACTTATGAAAATTGTTTATCAAACATTCTTTGTTATGCAGTATGGGGCAACACTTGGAAAAATAGCTATGAAAATCAGAGTTATTGATATAGCAACTCTAGGTAATCCTAGTTTTTCTATTTCCTTAAACAGAGCAATCTTTAGAATTATCAGTGAAATGCTCTTTTATCTTGGTTTCTTATGGGGTATGATGGATCCCGCTCGTCAAACATGGCACGATAAAACAGCAAAAACTTTGGTTATAGATGCTTAAATATGTCTTCTTAGTACTTTCATTATTGCTTGTAACTGTATATGCTGATGATAAAGTAGAAATATATTCCTCAAGTGTAAATTCTCAAGAAAATATTGTAAATGCAAGCGGCGGGGTAACAGTAGTTTATAAAGATTACTTTTTAACGGCAGATAAAGCAGTATATAATAGAATTACGCAAGATTTAGAACTTTTTGGACATGTACGTGTCAATCATGATAAAAAGTATAAAGTTTTAGGCAAATATGCCAAATTAAACCTTGCAAAAAAAGAGCGTTATTTTAAACCTTTTTATATGCTTGATGCAAAATCAGATGTTTGGATAAGTGCTAATGAAGGCCAAGCAAAAGCACAAGAAATGAATATAAAATCAGGAAGTGTCAGCGGGTGTAATCCAATTAATCCATTATGGACTATGGATTTTTCTTCTTCTGATTATAATTCTGATTCAAAATGGTTAAATCTTTACAATACCAGACTCTATATTTATGATATTCCTGTTTTATATACTCCTTATTTTGGTTATTCTCTTGATACAACGCGACGAACAGGTTTGCTAAAACCTTCTTTTGGTATTTCTTCAACCGAAGGTTTTTATTATGAACAGCCAATTTATATAGCTGAGCAAAACTGGTGGGATTTAGAAATTGATCCTCAAATAAGAACAACACGCGGAAAGGGAGTTTATTCTACTTTCAGATTTGTTGATTCACCTGTTTCACATGGAGAATTTAAAACAGGATATTTTAAAGAAAATGAAAATTATTTTCTGCAAAATAATCTGCAAAATCAATCACATTATGGATTTAATTTTAAATATACAAATACAAACCCACTTAATCAATGGTTTAATGTCAACTTAGAAGGGCAGTCTGGTATATATGCAGATATAAATCATATGAATGATGTAGATTATATTAACCTCTCAAGTAATAATACAACGAACCTGGCAACTGCAACACAGGTACTTTCGCGTGTTAATATGTTTTACAATACAAATGATGATTATATAGGGGCTTATTTTAAATATTATGAAGATTTAACTCTGCAAACAAATGATAATACATTACAAAAACTACCGACAATTCAGTACCATCATTATTTAGATACATTTTTAAAAGATCACCTTTTATACTCTTTTGATGTGCAAAGTAATAATATTCAAAGAATTATAAATAAAAAGGTAGTTCAAACAGATGTAAATTTACCTGTGACTTTGCAAACATCTTTGTTTGATGAATATCTCAATGTATCATACAAAGCCAATATATATTTACAAAATTCACAGTTTAGTGGACATGAGCAAACGCCTATCAGCGGTTTTACATATAATAATGGTTCTTATATACGAAATTATCATACACTTTCTGCTTCAACACAATTAACACGTTCGTATAAAAATTTTAGTCATGTTATGGGCTTGGAATTACAGTATAATAGAAAAGGTTGGAGTCAAAAAGATGGATTTTATGAAGATAATGAAGCATATTGTTCCGATTTTACCAATAAATCAGATGCAACCTATGCCCAAAGATGTGAGTTTTATAATATAGCAGCTATTCAAAATGATATGCAACTTAATTTTACACAGTATTTTTATGATGCTTCGGCAAAAGAGATTCTATATCATAGGCTTTCACAAAATATTTCTTATGAGTCTGGTACACAAAGATACGGTGATTTGGAAAATGAACTTGATTATAAAATAACAAGCTTTTTATCATATTATAATAATATGTTTTATAATTATGACCAAAATAAATTTTCAAAAATATTTAACCAAGTATCTTTTAATAAATATGGCTTTAATGTATTACTTTCACATCTTTTTAAAGATACCTTTTTACCAAAAACACCAACATATACTCCTTTTACAAGCTATTTTACATCAACAATAAAATATACCTACAATAAGCATTATTCTTATAATGCAAGTTATAATTATGATATTGAATTAAAAGAGAGAAAAAGTATGTCTTTGGGCTTTATGTATCAAAAAAGATGCTGGGAGTTTGGCATACAATATACAGAAAATAATAGACCAGTCCTGACAACAATCGGTTCTGCAAGTTCATCTGTATATGACAGGTATATTTACTTAACAATAGTTTTAAAACCATTGATGCAAGCGAATGCAAATAGTTCTCTTCTATCATACAAATTGCCAAATGAAAAGAAATAGGAGAAAGTGCTGATGCAAAAGTATAAAAATATACTAAAAAATCGTGAAGATGCTGCAAAAAAGCTTTTAGATGTGCTTCCTATGCAAAAATTAAAAGATGAATCTTGGAATATTGTTGCCGTTTCCAAGGGTGGTCTTGAATTGGCATCCTATATTAAAGGAAAATTGAAAAATAATTTAGAAATTTTGTTTTTAGAAGCAATAATGGCACCTAATAATTCAGAATGTGAAGTAGCTCGTGTAAGTGAAACAGAAGAAATAGTTCTCAATGAAGAATTAATTGATGCTTTTGAAATACAGTATGATTATATTTATGGTCAAGCACATAGAAAGCATGAAGAAGATATACTTAGCCATATTTATAAGTATCGTAAAGGAAAACCTTTTCCTTTTATGGAAAATGAAGTCGTTTTACTAGTTGATGAGGGAAGCGAGACCGGAAGCAAGTTTATGACGGCTCTTAAAACCATTCTAGCTCAAAAACCAAAAGCAGTTTATATTGCCACACCTGTATTACCGAGTGATGTATTAGAATTATTAGAAACTTTTGTAGATGATATATTTTTCCTGTATGACATTGATGATTATGTAGAAACATCACTCTACTATGAATGTTTAAAAGAAATGGGCGATGAAAAAATTGAAGAAATACTCAGCAAAGATTTAAAGGATAATAGATGAAGTATGATGTGAAATTAGAATTAGAAAATAGAGTTGAAGAATACTCATTTGGGTATGTTGCAAAGCAGGCGAATGGTTCAGCATGGCTCAAATCAGGAAAAACTGTAGTATTGGCTACGGTAGTTATTGATGAAACAGAGATAGTAAAAGATGATTTTCTCCCTTTAACTGTACAGTATATTGAAAAAACGTATGCAGCAGGAAAAATTCCCGGTGGTTTTTTTAAACGAGAAACAAAACCAAGTGATTTTGAAACATTAACGTCTCGTATCGTAGACAGAAGTCTACGTCCTCTTTTTCCTAAAGGTTTTGGTCATCCTACACAAATAACTATTATGGTTTTTTCTGCAGATGCTGAATCAGATATGCAAGTTCTCGCTTTAAATGCAGCATCTGCAGCACTATTTACGTCAGATATAGATATTAACAGTAGTGTATCAGCTGTACGTGCAGCAAAAGTTGATGGTGAGATTATCTTAAATCCAACGTTAACACAATTAAAAAATTCTACTTTAGACTTGTACCTTTCAGGAACAAAAGATGATTTATTGATGATTGAAATGCGTGCAATTGGAAGTGAAAAAGTCGAAGTTGAAGATACATACGAACCGATGCTTGATCCGATGATGGATCCGGGTTTGGGTACAGTTGTATTAGATACGCATGTTTCAAATGCAATGGCAGAAGATGAATTAATTGGCGTTTTAGATAAAACAGAAAAAGTTCTTTTTGCCGCTAATGTTGAATATGAAATAGCATTTGGCCCGTATCAAAAAGATATAAAACCTTTAGATTTAAAAATAGATGCTTTAAATGAAGAAATGCTGGCATTTGTAAAAGAGCATCATATGGATGATATTGCAGATGCAATGAATCAAATGGCAAAATCTGAACGTTCAACTGCTTTGAGAAATTTAAGAAAACGAATTTTGACAAACAATATTGAGTGGGATGAATTAGAACTTAAAGCCGCAATAGAGGCAATAAAAAAAGAGCAAGTTCGTTCACAAATACTTCAAACAAAAGTTCGGGCTGATGGACGTCAACTTACAGAAGTCCGTCCTATTACAATAGATACTAATGTATTGCCGGCGGCACACTCTTCTTGTCTATTTACACGTGGACAAACGCAAGCTCTCGTTTCTTTAACTATGGGTGGTCCCAAAGATGCACAAATGTTTGAGAGTTTGACCGATGCTGGCACGCAAAATGAAAACTTTATGGTGCATTATAATTTTCCAGGTTTTTCAGTCGGTGAAGCTTCTCCTGTTATGGGAACAAAAAGACGAGAACTAGGACATGGTAATCTTGCAAAACGTGCTCTTGAAGCAGTTGTTAATCTTGACGGTCAAACAGTTCGTTTAGTTTCTGAAATTTTAGAATCAAACGGATCATCTTCAATGGCGACAGTATGTGGTGGATATTTGGCTCTTAAAGCAGCAGATATCCAAACAAGCGATACCATAGCGGGAATTGCCATGGGTATGGTAAGTGAGGGTGACGAGTATGCAATACTTTCAGATATTATGGGACTTGAAGATCATGATGGTGATATGGACTTTAAAGTAACAGGTTCTAAAAATGGAATTACTGCAATGCAGATGGATATTAAACTCGGCGGTATAAGTCTTAATATATTAAAAGAAGCACTTTATCAAGCAAAAGAAGGGCGTGCTCATATAATTGATATTATGCTTGAAGCAGAGTCTAAAATAGAATTTAATGATGGGGTGCTTCCTGCAACAGAATTTTTTCATATTGATCCTGGATTTATTGGTGAAATTATCGGTCAGGCAGGAAAAACAATTCGTGAAATGATTGAAAAATTTGAAGTAGCGATAGATATAGATAAAAAAGACGGTAAAGTAAAAATTACAGGTAAAAATAAAGAGGGCGTTCAAGGTGCAAAAGCACATATTCATAAAATTGTATCTACGCCAAAAAAAGAAAAAATTAAGTACCAAGTAGGGGAGAAATATGAAGGGACTGTTAAAAAAATAGTTGACTTCGGTGCTTTTGTTGAACTTCCTGATGGAACAGATGGATTGCTTCATATATCTAAATTATCTCAAGATAAACGTGTTGAAAATGTGAATGATGTTTTACAAGAGGGTGATAAAATCACCGTAGAAATTTTGGAATTTAAGGGAAATAAAATCTCTTTAGGTCTATAATTCCAACATCAATTTCTAGTAGGGAAATCTAGGCATTTATGTTTGGGTTGCTTCATCACAAGATGAGGTTACGCTAGCCGAACGGGTTGTAATTATTTTAAGGATATATTATGAAAAAAATTCTTTTTCTTTTAGTAGCTTTTTCAGCTGCTGCATTCGCTAATGATGGTGAAGTTGCTAACCAAACGCTTAAAGCATACTCTATGATTGCTGCTGGTCTTGGACTTGGTCTTGCTGCATTAGGTGGAGCTATAGGTATGGGTCATACTGCTGCTGCAACTATTGCTGGTACTGCACGTAACCCAGGTCTTGGTGCTAAACTTATGACTACAATGTTCATCGCTCTTGCAATGATTGAAGCACAAGTTATTTATGCTCTAGTAATCGCGTTAATCGCACTTTACGCTAACCCATATTTAGGATAGTCGTTAGACTCTTTTAAATAACCTCAGGGAGAGAGCTCATTTTTGAGTTTTCTCCTTTTTTAATCACTTTCAATGCGCAGGTGGTGGAACGGTAGACACGCAACGTTGAGGTCGTTGTGCCTTCGGGTGTGGGGGTTCAAATCCCCCTCTGTGCACCACAACCCCCAAAATTAGGGACTTTCAAAGAGATATTTAAAAATACTAAAAACCCTTATTTACCCCTTACTTATAAACTACAATCGAATTATCAAAATTATCAAGCTGTTTATCTAAATAATTTACATATACATCATAAACCATTTGAGTATTTGCATGTCCTAAAAGTTGTGCAAGTTGAACAGGTGAAACGAGCTGATTATAAAGCATATTTGTAGCATATGTATGACGTGTATTGTATGGACGTCTATATTCAATATTTAATTCTTTAAGTGAAGGCTCCCAAAACTTATAAGTAAACACATTATTATCTCTATATGGTTTTTTATACTGATTTATAAATAAATAATCATAATCGTGATGATTGCACATATCTTGTAAATATGGCAGTAAACTATCTATAATAGGAATCTGTCTTATACTGTATTTAGTCTTTGGTGTACTTTCTCCAAATATACCACGTGAACGAGAAACATTTATTAATCTTCTTTGAAAATCTATATCAGTTTTTTTCAATGCAATAATTTCACCCGAACGCATACCCGTATAAAATGCAATAGCCAAATAGTGCTTATAGTTATAATTTTTTGCATGATTTAAAATTGTATAAACCTCGTCAGCAGTAAACGGAGTAATAATAGGCTTTTCATATTTAGGCATACGAATTTGCTTAACAGGGTTCTTTGAAATTACATCATCATATAAAGCTTCTTGAAATATGCCACTAAGTACACCAATATAATGTTTTTTAGATTTTGCACCTACATCATTAATATTATAAAGCCACTTTTTTATATCTGATGGTTTTATAGTATTTATTTCTATATCTTTAAAATATGGAAGAATACGAGCAGAAACAATGTTTTGATATTTATAATATGTTGATGGTTTAAGTTCATGCTCTTTAAATTCAAGATATAGTGATGAATAGTGACTAAATTTAATCATTTTTATTTAAACCCATAAATTTTTTAAATTCATCATAATTAAGATAAACTTTTCCATTTTTACGAGGAAAATATACATTCAAATTTTTTTCTTCAATTAATTTATAAATTTCAGAACAACTATATCCAGTATCTTTTGATAAACGTTTAATAGTTACAAAACATGCCATTTTAAAATACCCCCTCACTCTGAAATTCATTTTGCATATTTTCAATAGCGTCTAATCTTAATAATTCGCCCTCAAGATAACCACGTTTTATAAGTAAATTTTTAGTATAAATATAATGCTTATCATCCACTGTATCTATATCTATACTCTGAAAATAGTTATATAATTCAAAATCTGTCATCTGATACGGTTTTTTCTTATATTTTGAGACATTACCCTTAAAATATACAAACTGTTCGCCATCAATAATAATATCAATCGGTTTAGGCTCTTTTGGCTCTGGTAGAGGTTCAAACGTATTTAAATCACTATCATCATAATCAGCTTGAAAGATTTTTTCAAACCAATTTACAGGTTTAGGAACGTAT
>Ga0256829_1002249_pt1 | contig 14578 bp, 15 predicted proteins | sample 131447metaG_FD_185979 | JGI IMG/M metagenome (GOLD analysis project Ga0256829, IMG submission 185979) | Hydrothermal vent microbial communities from Lau Basin, Pacific Ocean - 131-447 | ecosystem: Environmental > Aquatic > Marine > Hydrothermal vents | place: Pacific Ocean: Lau Basin | collected...
AGAGGTAAGAAAAAGCGGTGTCGGAGTCATCAATATTCAACCCGACATAACACAGACCTCTTTTTTTGATAATCTTTCTTTTTGCCCGGCTAAGGCGCATGATACAAAACTTTATGCAAAAGATATTGCAGATATAGTTGAAAATATCCTGCAACTACGAGAAGGTGTGGTTGTGACGGATATCACCGTAAGAGCACAAAAATTTGCAATTATTAAAAAACCGCTTTAACTTTCACCAAGATTTGTCGATTTACATGTAACAAACAAAAAAAGGAGATTATAATGGCCATCACGTCAAGTACTGGAAGTACCGCCGGCATCATATCTTCACCTGCTAAAGTAAGTTCACTAGGAATTGGTTCTGGAGGAGTTTTATCGGCTAATGTAATATCTAAGTTAGAAGCGGCCGATAGAGCGGCTATGATTAATCCGATTGATGCCAATATAAAAACGGATCAGCAAAAACAAGCAGCTATGAAGCAATTAACGACCTTGCTCTCATCTTTTCAAAGTTCAGCTGATATACTACAAAGCAGTACGATATACCAAACAAGAACAGTCACCGGTACCAATAGCGGGATAAACGTAACCGCGGATCCCGGTGTAAGCGTACAAAATTTCACAATAGCAAACACAAAATTAGCCACAACAAATGTTATGCAGTCAGGCTCGTTTACCGCACCGTCAAACACGGTAGCAAGTGGTTCTGGGAGCTTAAATCTAAATATTGACGGTTCAAATTATAAAGTTGCATATACTGCTTCAACGACCTATTCTCAATTGGCCGACAGTATAAATAATGCCGCAAACTCTAAGCTTACCGCCAGTATCTTACAAACAGGGACAAACGCTTACAGTTTAGTGCTTAACTCAAAGACTACAGGTAAAGCCCAGGAGATAAGCTTAACAGATTTAAGCGGCAACCTCAACTCGACTCTTAAAAATGATGCTTTACTTTCAGCCGGTTTTGCTGCACCTAGCAGTACTGTAGCTACTGGTTCTGGAAACATGACTATACAAGCTGCCGGCACAAGCTTTACCATACCTTATACAAACACTACAACACTTACGTCTCTTGCATCTTCGATAAATCAAGACAGTACATTAAGTGCAGATGTAAATGCCAGTGTGATTCAAGATTTAAGCGGGAGTTATAAACTGGTGTTAACCGCCAAGAAGCCGGCAGAGGGACAAACTATATCTATCAGCGACCAAACATCAGGCGGGACACTCAGCACCAACCTAACCACATCGGCAACTTCTCAAACAGGTTCACTAACAGACATTCAAACAGCATCTGACGCTTCATTGCTGTATAACGGCATAGCTCTTAGCAGGCCGACTAATACCATTACCGATATTATCCCCGGTGTTACGATAGATCTTTTGGCAAATAGCGCAAATGCAAATATCGGAATCAATCAAGATTTCAGTTCTGTCCAAACGGCTGTCGGCACCTTGGTGAAGAGCTATAACGCATTACAAAAACAACTACACTCCATGACAATATCAAATACAGGAGCCGGTACTACCGCACTCTTTAGTGGAAGTCTTCTAATTAACGGCATTCAAAATAAAATTGCATCTACTTTATCTTCCGTAAACAGCAATGGTCAGTCTTTAGTTGACTACGGTGTCACATTCAACAGGGATGGCTCACTTAGTTTTGATACATCTACTTTTAACACCAAAATGCAGCAAAGCCCAAGTGCTATGACTGACTTTTTTAGTGGCAGCACGACTGTCAACCCTTTCGGTGGAACAAACACTACAAAAGGCATCTTTACCAATCTTTATGATTACCTTAAAAATCTACAGTCAACCAACGGAACAGTCACAGCTGTAAATAACGAGATAACAACACAGATAAAATCATATGAAAAACAAAAGACGGCGGACTTAGCACTGCTAAGTAGCAGATATTCGACTATGACTAAAAATTTCACACAATACAGCACGCTTATTGCCACACTAAACGCACAGTTTTCATCACTGAGCTATCAAATAAATGCTGCAATAGCAACTAAAGCCGGTTAACAAATAATAAAAAGGCAAGAACATGAATACGAATCTGGCATATAATACATATACGCAAAATAACATAGGCATAGAATCTCCCTATAAACTTATAGAGATGTTGTATGAGGGTATTTTACGCTTTAACGCCAATATAAAAAGAGCCATACAAGATCAAGATATAGAAAAAAGAACTTACTGGGTAGGCAGATCATCAGCTGTTTTTACCGAACTTTTAAATAGTCTGGATAAAGAGGGTGGACAAATAGCTTATTATCTTGAAGGACTCTATGTTTACCAATTAAAGCTGTTAAGCCTTGCAAATCTAAATAACGATCCAAAAGCAATAGATGAAATAAACATGGTTGTTAAAGGGTTGCTGGAAGCATGGAGAGAAGAAACCAGTGTGGCTAGATGACTTTAAGGTAGCTTTTATTCAAAACGATATCAACAAGCTGGAGTATCTTGCAAACAATATGCCAAAATTTGAAACACTAGATCAAATGAAAGAAGCATTGCAGCTTATAGATAACGCCCGCACCAAGGCAAACAAACTCAAAGAGAAAACTCTGAGTGATATGAATAAAATTAAGCAAACTATCTCATTTGTAAAATCGACACTAGCGCAAAATGAACATAAACTTGATATAATGCAATAATACCAATCTTAATTTTAGGTAACTATATGTTTAATAATAAAAGTGTACTAATTACCGGCGGTACAGGTAGTTTTGCCAAGCAATTAGTAAAAACTCTAATCCAAAACTATCAACCTCATAAAATAATCATCTACTCAAGAGATGAACTAAAACAGTTTGAGATGGCTCAAAAATATAATCATAAATGCATGAGATATTTTATAGGGGATGTAAGGGATCTCCCTCGTCTGCAAAGAGCTATGAGAGAGATTGATTTTGTTGTACATGCAGCCGCACTAAAACATGTTCCAATAGCTGAATACAATCCTATGGAGTGTATAAAAACAAATATCATGGGCGCCCAAAACGTTATAGATGCCGCACTAAACAACAGTGTTAAAAAGGTTATAGCGCTCTCTACGGATAAAGCTGCAAGTCCCATAAACCTTTACGGTGCCTCAAAACTTGCATCTGACAAACTCTTTGTTGCTGCTAATAACATAACGGGTACATTAAATACACGCTTTAGTGTCGTGCGATACGGCAACGTTCTTGGCAGCCGCGGTTCTGTTTTGCCGTTTTTTCAAAAGCTCTTGCAGGAAAATGCGACATCCCTGCCAATTACAGATGAAAATATGACTAGATTTTGGATAACCTTGCAAGAGGGGGTAGATTTTGTTCTAAAAAGTTTTCAAAGAATGCATGGAGGAGAGACTTTTATTCCAAAAATTCCGTCTATGAAAATTGTTGACATGGCAAAGGCCATCGCACCGGATACTCCCCAAAATATTGTAGGCATAAGACCCGGCGAAAAATTACATGAATCTATGTGTACAAAGCATGATGCGCATTTAACCCTTGAATTTAGCGATCATTTTGTTATACGGCCGACCATACAGTTTGCGCAAAGTTCAGATTTTACAAAAAATGCTTTGGGTGAAACCGGTAAGATGGTGAAAAAAGATTTCCAATACAGCTCAGATACAAACGATAAGTGGCTAAGCAAACAAGAACTTCTACAAAAGATAAAATTGACAGAAAATGAAGAGAAATGATTCCATATTCATGCCAAAGCATAAATCAAGATGATATAGATGCGGTAACAACGGTTTTAAAAAGTACGCATTTAACGCAAGGTAAAGAGGTTGAGCTTTTTGAAGAAGATATTTGCACGTACATAAACTGCAAACATGCGGTAGTATTTAACTCCGCCACTTCAGCACTTCTTGGGGCTTATGCGGTTTGTGGCATAGGCGAAGGGGATGAGGTGATAACCTCGCCTATCAGTTTTGTTGCAACCTCAAATATGCTTACAGCCCTTGGGGCAAAGCCTGTATGGTGCGATGTCAAACTAGACGGAAATATAGATGAACGATTTATAAAACGCCTCATTACTCCAAAAACAAAAGCTATCGTGCCTGTGCATTTTGGAGGAAATCCTGTAAATATTCACGCGATAAACAAGATTGCCAAAGAGTATAATTTATTGGTTATTGAAGATGGGGCCCATGCTTTTGGAAGCAGTATTGACGGTAAAAAAATCGGTACTTTTAGCGATATGAGCATCTTTAGCTTCCATGCTATTAAACCGATAACTACGGGAGAGGGAGGCTGTGTGGTAACAGATAATGCAGAATTTGCAAAACGCTTAAAGCTGTTTCGCTCTCACGGCATAGTCAAAAAAAAGCTTTACGGTTTTGATATGGTGATGCTAGGACATAACTTTAGAATGACAGATTTTGCCGCCGCACTTGGACGAAGTCAGCTAAGACGTATAGAATCATTTATAAATAAACGAGAGCACATAGCGCTGTATTACGATGAAAGGTTTAAAGGAAACCGGCTTTTTTCTACAATAACTATTCCTAAGAACGTTCGTTCATCAAGACATCTTTACCCAATTGTACTCATTCCACAGCTACAATGCCCAAAGCAGGAGATTTTTGAGCACCTTGTAAATAGTGGCATAGGAGTTCAGGTGCATTACAAACCAATCTATCAAAACAGCTACTACAAAGAAAAATTTGGCGATACACATTTACATGTAAGTGATGATTTTTATCTATCAGAGCTGTCTATTCCATGTCATCAGAAGATGAGCATAGATGATGCCAAATTTGTGGCCGATACTCTTTTACAAATAGTTCAAAAATTCAGCCACAGAGGATGTGCGTTTTAACTGATTAATGTTATTGATGTTGTACGCTATAATGAGCAAAAGCTCGTATGAAAAACGGCAAAAGCAAAAATCCCAAAAAATAGGGTTCCGCCAAGTAAAATTATTTGAGCAATTTTTGCCGATGTGCTAACACTTATAACTCTGCTTTGTTTTACGCTATGATCAAAATAGATATTTTTAATAAACCATCCATAATATCCGATTGAAAAAGTTGAGTTAAGAAGTGCAATTAATGCCACAATCCAATACCCGGCATCAACGACTGCATAAGTAGCGATAGCTTTACCCATAAATCCGGCAAGCAGCGGAACACCTGCTAACGAAAATATTTGTATCGCAAAGAAAAGCGATACCAGCCTATCTTTTTTAACAAGCCCTTTTACATCATCAAGTGTTATATCGCTTATGCCTCCGCCTATGTTATCAAGCAGCAGATATAGTGCTGTTTGCATAAAAACATAAGCAATTGCCAAATATAAAAGACCAATCTGTGCATACGAGTCTTTTACAGCAATAAAGACCATTAACATATATCCCGCTTGTGCAATTGACGAGTATGCAAGCATTTTGCCGACTCTTTTTTGAAACATTGCCAAAATATTGCCAAGCGTCATTGTTAAAACAGACAACACTATAAGGATAAAAATACTTACATGTAATGTTTGGATAAAAAACGGCTCAAAGAGCTTTAAAACAGCCACAAAAACAACACTTTTTGCAATGCCTGAGAGCAAAGCAGCACTTGAGGGCTTGATATTGGCATAACTATCAGCCGCCCATGAATGCATAGGAACAATTGTTAACTTGTAAAATATACCGGCAAGCATCACCCATAAACCGACTTCCATCAGCGCATTAAAATGTATATTGGACAAAGACAGGTTAAAATTTCCCCCTCCAAATGTAAAAAGAGCCAGACCTAAAACAATCAGCGCAGTAGCCAGGGCACCGGATATAAACATCTTAACCGCACCATCAGCTTGAATAGATGACCTGATATGCCCGACTACCGCAAACGAGATGATACTAACAGCCTCAAAAGAAAATACAAAGGTTAAAAGCGTGGTACCTCTTAAAAGCAAAACAGAAGCCGCGCCTATAAAAAGTGACTGTGTTATATTTATCTCTTTATCTTCACTAAGAGTAAATGCTAAAAGTGCGATAAAAATAACCAGTAAAAATAGATTTGTAGCACTGCTTTGTGCAAATCCATACATTAATACAGGTGTTTTTAAAAATATTAAAAATCCGCTTAACACTATCATAAGCAAAACAAAAGGCTTAAACACAAAAGTTCTATGCAGTGCCAAACTAAAAAGTGTGGCAAAAAACATTAAGACAAAGGCGCTCATGCTAAGCCTCCTAAAAGATGATATGTATCAAACGCTCTATCTATACCGCTAAATAAAAATTGCGGAAATATTCCAAACACAATTACCAAAATAGCAAAGATAGCTAACGCGCCAAATACTACAGGATGGATGGCAAAGTTAGTAAGCGCTACAACTTTTGACTGCTTGCCGTAAATCACCCGCCTAAATGCCCATATGAAATAACCCGCCGAGAGCAAAGAAGCAGCAGCAATGACGGCAAGCCAAACTCCGTGTGCCATAATTGCACTGATTAAAACAGATAACTCGCCTATAAAACCGATTGTTGAGGGCAATCCAAGAGCCGCCAAACCGCCTATTACAAACAAGGTTGCCAAGTATGGCGCTTTTTGCATAATACCTCCCATATCTCCCATTTGCCAACTTCCTGTTTTTTCATGAAAGATACCTGCTATAACAAACAAGATAGATATTATCAAAGCATGCCCTATCATCTCAAAGAGCGCAGAAGACAGACCGCTAAAGCTAAGTGCTGAGATAGCGATGGCAACTAGTCCCATGTGTGAGATAGAACTGTATGCAACCATCTTTTTAATGTGAGTCGTATATAACGCCATAAAAGCAGCATAAAACAAAGTGGCAAGCCCTAAAATGAGTATAATATAGTCATATTTTTGTGCTTGATCGGGCAGCATCAAAACAACCAGACGAATCATCCCGTAAGCTCCCATCTTTAAAAGCACTCCGGCTAAAAGTGATGATACCGGCGCCGGGGCTTCAACGTGTGCAATCGGCAACCATGTGTGAAACGGAAAAAGCGGCATTTTTATAGCAAAAGCGATAAATAAAAGCCACCAGATAAGTGCCGGAGTCGTAAGTGCTCCCTCTTTTATCTGTGTCATATCAAACGTTGTGCTTTGTTTGTATAAAAGAAAAAACGCGAGCAACATCAGCATTGAAGCTAAATGGGTATATATAAAAAATTTCATAGCCGCAAAAATACGCTGTTTATCTCCCCAAATACCTATTAAAAAATATATCGGTATCAAAGTGAGTTCCCAAAAGATAAAAAACCATAACAAATTTGTACTCATAAAAAGACCAAAAATCGGTCCTGCAAAAAAGATAAGGAGTGAAAAATACGCGCTTTGATGCTTTACACTCCAACTGGTAAGTGTAACAAATATAAGCAATACCGAAACTAATAGCAGCATAATTACGCTAAATCTATCCACTTGCAGCGTTAAAACAAAATCAAATCTTTTAACATCCAAATAGCTCCCAAGCATCGTGTATCCGCTTGGCAAAAGATTTGCATATGTCAGCCATGCTTCAATAAACAGTGCAACAAAAAGTGCTAGCGCTATATATTTTGCACCGCCTATTCTACGTGTAAAAAGATAGATATATCCAGCTAAAAGCATCGGTAAAAATATCGTTAAAAGATAAATCATGCCCTAGCTCCTATCATAACTGTCAAAATAACAAGTCCAACCAAAAATATAACCCCGCCCGTATAATCACCGCTTTTTTTGGTGTTCGTTTTAGATAATCGGTTAAATACAACATGAGAAGCGTCGTTTGTTCCGTCAATCGCCGCATCTAATAGGTGTGTATCTATATAAGTTACCACCTTTGCCAGAAAATCCACCATAATGTTATGAGTAAACCACGTAATAAAACGCTCCACATAATAACCATTTAGCAAGATGTTGTGTATGCTCTTTATTAAAGGCTGGGCAATAAGCTTCTTAACCAAATCAAGCCTTAGATAATAAAAATAATACATAATACCGGCTAAAGAGATAATAGCGCCGAGTATTACCGGCATCATATGGGTAATATGGGGTTCTATATATTTAGCAGAGATAATATAATCTGCCAAATCTTTTTGAAAAAATCCTAAAACCAAAGTGGCTACCGCCATAATGCCAAGAGGAAGAGATATCCAAAATTTTGATGGGGTCTTAACTGCATTAAAAAGTTCAATATCTCGTGGTTTTCCTGCAAATATCAAAATCCACATTCTCGTGATATAGGCGATACTAAGCAATCCTCCGATAAGAGTCAGTGCTGTTATAATATCGCCATGATTTGTAGCAATAGTTGTTGCAAAAATAGCATCTTTTGAAAAATATCCACTAAATGGAGGTATGCCGCCAAGTGAAAGAGCACCCATCGCCATAAAGATAGCAACTAAAAAAAGCGGTTTTTTAAGCCCGCCAAATCTCCACATATCTTTTGTGTCATTTGTTGACAACATAACAGCTCCCGCACCTAAAAACAAAAGTGCTTTAAAAATCGCATGATTGCTTAAATGCATCATGCCCGCTGCTAGTGAGCCTACACCAAGACCTACAAACGCAAGGGCTAAGTGCGACATTGTAGAATAAGCAAGCACTCTTTTCATTTCACTTTGAACAAGCGCGCTGGTAGCTCCTACAAACACTCCAAGAGCAGCGATACTAGCTACTACAATCAAGGCATCGCCCGCGGCATAAAAACCAAACAATCTAGCTACGATATATATACCGCTGTTTACCATAGTAGCACCGTGAATCAGCGCTGAAACCGTTGTTGGTCCCTCCATGGCTCGAAGCAGCCACGGAAAAAACGGAAACTGCCCCGATTTGCCAAGTGCTGCTATCAAAATAAAAATGGCTACAACAAATGATACATGTGAGCTAATCTTGCCACTTGTTGCCAAATGGTCAATAGTGACCATATTCAGTGTCCCGGCATAATAAAAAAGCAGTCCAAGTGAAGCAAACAAAAATATATCCCCGGCTTTTGTATATAAAAATGCGCTCACACCGGAGTCTGCAGGTGCTTTTTGCTCATGCCAAAATGATATAAGCAGATAACTAGCAAGTCCCATAAGCTCCCATCCAGTAAACAGACCACTTAGCTGCTTTGCACTAACTAAAAGTATCATACCGCCTATAAAAAAGAGCATATAACCGTAATAACGAGGCTGATGCGGATCCTCTGCCATATAATCATGTGAATAATGAATGTCTAAAAACCCAAGCCCTGATACAATAAGCAGCATCACCATTGAAAGATGGTCTATATATAAACCAATAGGAATACTAAAATGTCCAAACTTAAACCAGTTAATATCTACGCTAATAGGATTCGTATAATGAAAAAAGAGATACAAGACAGCTATAAAAAGTGATAAAGTAAGTATCTCAGATATCCAAAAAGCTATTTGCTTGTCTATTTTTCCAAAAGCGTAAGCTAGCAAAGCCGCCGCAAAAGGACTGATAACCAGATAAAGAATCAACTCACTCATCATAACTCTCCCTGTCAAGTTGATCAGGATTTGTAGCTTTTGTAAATTTGTTCGCACCTACAAAAATCAAAACACCCGTTGCCGCTTCAAGTGTGGCTAAAACTATAATAAGATATGCAAGCGGTATATTTTGTACCAAACCCAGAAAATGCGCGCTAAGTGCTAACATCAAAATCACTGAATTGATAAGTATCTCAAGCGAAAAAAATATACGTAAAAAATCTTTCCTTGATGAAACTCCGTATAGTCCCAAACTAAAAAGAGCAAAAGCAAACATCATGTCAATCTCAAACATCCCGCCTCCTCTTTGGCTTTAAAACTTTTATCATTTTAACAGTTGCGTACAGCAAGCTTGAACCAATTAAAGCCAAAATAATCGTAAAATCACTGTAGTAACGGCTAAACAGAAGATTTGACGGCTTATGCGTATTTGCCAAATATGCGATATCCTTTACATGTAGATAGAAAAATGTAACAAGAAGTACAAAAACTGCAAATGCCCCAAATGCCGCCCACAGCCTGTTTGGTGATGGTTTTGAATCAGTCCCGATAATAGCCATTCCCAAAAGAATCAATACAGCTACGCCGCCGGTATAAACAAAAATCTGAAAAAGTCCTAAAAGCTGTTCATTTAAATACAGATAATAAACGCCAAGCATCAGCATCATCAAAGCAAACGAAATAATAGCTGAGATGCTGTTTTTAAACTCTAAAGATGCAACAGCAAAAAGAAGCGTGACTGCTAAAAATGCAATATCCATATCAAATCTCCTTTTCTTTACCGCTGTTTGCTTGAGCGATTACAGGGGCTGCTTTTTGTGCAAGCTCTTTATCAACATCAACTTGCTTGCTAATAACCGCCTCACCACTTTTAATCGTAGGCTGCTCATCGATTTTTTTACCGGCTGCTTTGGCTTCTTGGATAGCTTTTTGCTGCTTTTGTTTCTCTTCAAACTCTTTTTTAACACGCTGCGCTTCATCTTTTTCAAGCCGGCTCTTGATATAACTCTCAGGAAAATTTGCATGAACCCAAAAATGCTCCTGGTCGTCATGCCAACCGCCGGTTAGCGCATCATACCTGCCGCCGCTAAGTGCTATAGATTTTGTGGGCTTAGTCGGGCACACATCTTCACACAATCCACAAAAGATACATGTAGCAACATTAACCTCAGGAAAAATATTTTGTTTAGCAAAAGGCATCTGTTTCATCGTAATTGCACCCGTTGGACAGATTTTATCACACAAATCACAACTGATACAAGTCTGCGAATTTACGTGAATCTCTCCTCTGTAGCGCGCAGGATTATGCATAGGGGCATATCTTACATCTACTTTCGCCGGACTATTGGCAGTAAAATAGGCCTTTGACATTCTATATAATTTATGCACAATATCGCCTATTATCATATTCCACTTCCCATAAACAAAGCTTTAGCAATAAAAATCCATGCTAAATTTAACAAGCTAAATACTATGAGATATCTCCAGCAAAAAGCAAGCATCTGCTGCATAGTTATCCTGACAATACCCGCTCTTAGGACAATCATAAAAAACAGGATAAATACCATCTTTAAAAATAAAAAGAGATAGCCGTTAAAAAAGATTCCCTTATATCCGCCCATAAACAAGGTGGCACCGCCGGCAAATAGTATTGAAAATTCTGCAAATTTAGTTAGTTGCAGCAAAAAATAGTTTGTACCGCTATACTCGGTATACACTCCATAAACTATCTCTTGCTCAGCTTCCGGGATATCAAAAGGGGGTTGCTCCAAAAGTCCTAAAAAAGCTATCAAAAATATGATAAATCCCGGAAATAAAATAGCAAAACTAAGCCAACTGCTGTCTTGAACTATGATATGTAGATTCATAGTGCCAAATAAAATCGCCGGCGATAAACAGGCAAGAAAAAATGCCGTTTCCATAGATATCATCTGCACAAGCACACGCACTCCGCCAAAAAGCGCATATTTGTTTGAAGAGCTAAAAGCAGTTAAAAAAAGCAAAATAGGCTCCAATCCTATTAAAATAACAAATATTATAACACCATAAGATGAGCGCACAACTATCTCTGTCGGAGTCCACGGAATGACGGCAGTAGGTAAAAGTGCAATGATTAGAGTAATAAGCGGCATTAATGAAAAGAGATATACATTCGCGCCCTTTGGAGTGATACTTTCCTTTGTCCACAATTTACTCAAATCAAAAATAGTCTGAAAACTCCCCGCTGGTCCGTTAAAATGAGGGCCCACACGCTTATGCATAGGAGCTAAAATCTTTCTAAACACCCAGTATAACCCCACGCTGACAAGCAAAAGATAACCGATTCCCGGAAACAGTAAGATTTCATAAAACAGATGACTCATACGCCCTCCTTCTTATCTGTCTAAATCGCCCTGACAGATATATAAACTGCCAAAAACCAATGGTATATCAGATATCGTTTGACCCGCTAAAAGGTGATTTAACATCATGGTATGGTTAAAGCTAGGCGCCTTGATTTTTAATCTATACGGATTAGTCGCTTTTTCCTGCGTAACTAGATGATACAATACCTCACCCCTTGACCACTCAACACGGCTAATTGCCTCGCCTTTTGGCAATCTTTTTGGAAATTTTACTTTATGATCTTTTGTCGGATTAAATTCACCGCTTGCTATGCCTTCATGGATATGCTTCTTTGCCTGTTTGATAATATCTATGGATTGTTTTAGCTCCTCGTAGAGCATATTTAATCTATCTACCGCGCAGCCATTTTTTTGGGTGATATAATCCATTGTGATTTTATCATATGCCGCATATGGTTCATCTAGTCTAACATCAATTTTAACCCCACTAGCTCTTGCAACTACACCACAAAGTGCATAATCATATACCTCATCGGCACTAATACAACCAACTTTGTCTGTTCTAAAATACATCGTTTTATTTTTAATAAATATTGCTTCTAAACTACTTTTTGTATCATCAAATTTATCAAGCGCTTTTTGTAGCTCATCTAGCATATCTTCTTGTAGTCCCCAACGAAGACCTCCAGGCTCAACTGCTGCTGTTGCAATCCTGGCACCACTATATGACTCGAAAAAGTCCAAAAAGTATTCCCTCATATCTAAACACCACATAGCAACGGTGTGAAGACCCATGGTGTTAAAAAAGCCACCTATGCCCATGAGATGCGATGTCACTCTTGATATTTCACCTAAAAGTACTCTAAGCCATTTTGCAAACTCTGTAATTTCTACCTTTGCTATCTCTTCAGCTGCCTGTGCATAGCCGATTATCGCATTGATATTATCCATAAAACAAAGTCGCTCAACAACAACGATAGCTTCTATAAAATCTTTTTTTGTAACAAGATGCTCCAACGCACGCCATACATAGCCTATATCTGGATCAATACTTATGATATCTTCACCGTTACAATGAACTTTCAAGCTGATTGGCCCACTATTTGGGTGAGCAGGGCCCCAATTTAACATCATATCAGACTCGCCTAACAGCTTATCATTTTGTATTTGTTCGTTTTTTAATTCATCTACGATAAGTTTTATATTTTGTGTTTGATTTGCCTCATGTTTATCCCAGTCAAAGTCCATACGAAACGGCGCTTTGTTATAAAAATCTTGTGTTACTATGATGGGCCTTAAATCTGGATGTCCTCTAAACCTCACCCCATGCATGGAAAAAGCTTCTCTTTCACTCCAGTTGGCTCCTTTAAAGTATGGCGTAAGTGAATCAATTTCACACCTTTGCATCTCTCTTGGGATATCACATTTAAGCCAACAATTTCGTTTTGTGATGTAGTCTTCAAAAAAATAGTTCATTTCAATTTTATTGTCATCTAAAAAATCAGTTGGTGATACAGTTACAAGCGATCTTAACCCGTTGGTTTGTAGTGCTTTTGCTACTTGTACAAGATCTTCACTACTACAAAGCTTGCATCTAACCCATGTAGGTTTATATTTATCAATGGATGCTATATCAAATTTTTTTAAAATATCTATTATTTTTTGCATTAAAAATCCATCTCTTTATAAAGTCCACTCTGACTTGCCAGACTTGGCACTCCGTGTTTTATTTTATCTTTAATTTGTTCAAGCCCTTCTATAATGGCTTCAGGTTTAGGAGGACAACCCGCAACAAATGCATCAGCAGGTAAAATTTCAGTAGCATTTTTGATAACTGCTACTGAGTCGTTATAAGGCCCGCCATCATAAGCACATGCGCCTATAGCTAAGACGTATTTTGGCTCAGCCATTTGAGAGTATGTTCGCAAAAGTGCTGGCAAAATCTTCTTTGAAATAAGCCCCGTAATTACAATGATATCTGCTTGACGGGGCGAAGCGGTCGGTAAATATCCATATCTCTCCCAATCATATCTTGGCCCCATTGCGGCTGCCATCTCAAGTGAACAGCATCCACTACAAAAGTGTGCCATCCATAGACTTTCGCCTTTGGCATACTGAAAAAAATCAAGTATTTTTAACATCAAGCTTCCTTATTAAGATGCAACTCTCTCATGGCGATAAAAACAGCCAAAGCCATCACAACGGCAAACAAAGAAGCTGTAATCTTTGCATGAGGACTAACTGCATAAACAAAAAGGGTCAAAAAAAGAGCTGTCATATCCACAACTATAAACATAACGGCATAAATAAAAAAATCAAAATTTGCTTTTTTAGGCATATGGCTACTCACTGGCAGACCGCATTCAAAGTAATCATTTTTTATATTATCGGGCACATAAGGAGCAACTGCCACACCGAAAAAATACAAAGCAAAAACCGATAATACTATGCCTACTGCATAACTGAAAAATATATCCATCTAAATCCTTTTTGCTTTAAAAAATATATTAGAATAAACTATTTATACTGCTCATAATATTGTATCACAGTTCAGATTTACCGGCTGTTATAAAACTATCATAAAGTCAAATGCGATAGCGCAAGCTCTAGGCCAGAGAGAGGAAATTGATTTAAGTATATTTACTCTCAACCCCTGACTCCAATCCCCTGTCCATCTTTTTTGCAACAAAATAAAACAAAATATATATAGCGCCAAAAACTATAAGAGCGACCGGAGCTATGCTGCCTGTCTTATCTTCTTGGATAACGTT
>Ga0256829_1002250_pt1 | contig 14576 bp, 12 predicted proteins | sample 131447metaG_FD_185979 | JGI IMG/M metagenome (GOLD analysis project Ga0256829, IMG submission 185979) | Hydrothermal vent microbial communities from Lau Basin, Pacific Ocean - 131-447 | ecosystem: Environmental > Aquatic > Marine > Hydrothermal vents | place: Pacific Ocean: Lau Basin | collected...
GCACGTCCATAACCAATGCCCCTTTAGCTGGGAATGGTTCAAATTATTCCATCAACATATATCAGAGCAGCACACCCATCACCTTTAACGCCAACGGAGAAACAGTAAGCTTCTATGCCCCGATGAACTACGCCAACATAACAGAGATCAGCTGACACGGATCTTCTCAACACAGTTTGGTGGATTTTTAATCCAAGAGCATTAAGGAGATGGGTGATTTATGGTCCGGTATTGAGACTTCACCCCTGAATTCCTCCGTAAAGAGATGCAATGCACTTGAGATAGTTTGTTTAACTATCTTCTTCACCATCTTTTGAGTGTACTTTCCCTCACAGCACCCTGAATAGAACCAAAAGACTAAGAAATATATGCCATTGGTATATAGTAAGAGTGCTGTGTGAGCTGTGATTATTAAATCTCACGCGCTGCAGCAAAATGTGAGTGATATGGAAAAGATCAACACAACATCGAAAATCGAAAAGGTTCCCTCGGGTGTTTCGTGCATAGACGATCTCATGGATGGGGGTCTTGAGCCGGGAGTCATAACGGAAATATACGGAGAAGGGGGCGCGGGAAAGACAAACCTTAGCCTGCAGTTTGCCATTTCTGTGCTGAGCTCCGGTTTCAAAGTGATTTTTCTAGATACTGAAGGGCTCTCCGTCGATCGTCTTCTTCAGACGTGCTCGGGCAACAGAGAGATGCTCAAGAATCTTCTCCTTTACAGGATAACCTCACTGGATGATCAGGAACTCTCCGTGATAAAAGCAGACAAGATGATCGAGAGGGATAGGAAGATAAAACTCCTCATCATTGATTCGTTCACCGAATTTTTCAGGTTGGAGAAAAGCAGAGACTTCCAGTCTAGGGTTGGAGGGATGCAGAAGAACATTTCCCTTCTTTCAGGGATTGCCGTGAGATATAGCATTCCTGTGCTGATTACCAATCAGATATATATGGATGTTGACACGGGAAAACTCAGCCCATTCGGTGGTTATGTAATCGACCACAGTATGAAGGCCATTTACAACATCACAAAAAAGGAGGAGGGAGAGAGGGTGCTCGCTGTTTCCAAGCATCGCTCCATCGAGGAGGGAAGAAGTATCCCCTTCTGGATCGTATCGTATGGCTTAAGCTGTAGCTCTCCGAAAAGTATAAAATAGTCTGGAGAGTTGTGTTACCGATAGAATGGGCGTGAATCTGTCGGGGATACTTCAGAGGCATGAAGTTTCCATCAAGGATTTTTCGGGACAGACGCTGGCCATCGACGCATACAATATAATATACCAGTTTCTGAGTAACATACGTCAGCCTGATGGATCTCCTCTTGTTGATGATTCCGGCCGGATAACCTCACACATCTCTGGGATGTTCTACAGAACCATTTCCCTCATAGATTCTGGGATAAAACCCATTTATGTTTTTGATGGAAAACCTTCGAAGCTTAAGAACAGGGAACTTGAAGAACGCAAATTGATGCGTGAGAAGAGCAGGATGCAGCTTGAGGAGGCAATGGTTGAGGGCGATATGGAACGCGTGAGATCCCTCTCCGCAAGAATTAACTACATAACGCGGGAGACGGTGGACGATTTAAAGAAGCTTCTGGACCTGATGGGTGTTCCTTACGTTCAGGCCCCCTCGGAGGGCGAAGCTCAGGCAGCGCGGCTTAGCACCTACACCTTCATTTATGGTGTTGTATCACAGGACTTTGACTCACTACTCTTCGGGGCGAAGCGCCTGCTCAGGAATTTCACTTTTTCCGGTAAAAGAAAGCTCCCAGGAAGGAATGTCTATATCAACGTGAAACCAGAGTACATCGACCTTAAAGATAATCTTTCAGCTTTGCACATCACAAGGGAACAGCTCGTTGATATAGGGATACTTGTCGGCACAGATTTCAACAGGGGTGTGAAGGGTATAGGAGCCAAAACTGCCCTGAAACTGGTCAAGACCTATGGCAACATCTACGGTGTGATGAAGGCCAGAGGCCTCAGAATAGAGAACGTTGATGAAATAAGGGATCTGTTTCTGAATCCAGAAGTTATTGATGTGAAGGAGATTGAAGCGAAGCCTGTGAACGCAGAGGGGCTGATAGAATTCCTTTGCGATGAACACTCCTTCTCCAGGGAGAGGGTCTCTCACTACATAGAGATCCTCAAGAGGGGATACGGCGTTCAGTCCCAGAAGAGCCTTGACAGGTTTTTCTAAATTCAAGAGCGGCTGTTTAACTCCCCCTCACAAACTCAATCTTTTCACTAAGCCTGTCCGAGAGCCTGATAGCCGGTTTAAGCATATCGATGAGAATCTCAGAAACCGCCGATTTGACATCCAGTGGGTGAATATCACCACTTTCATAGAGCCTCCTGAACTGTTCTACCGATTCAACATGGAGTTCACCACCCTTGTCCTTGGGGCGGTCTATTATTATATCCCTTCCAAAGTAGGGTATGATGATACGCTCCATAATATCCACAATGGGATTACCCTCTGTTTTCCTGGCGGGGCAAAAGGCGGACTTTATTTTCCTCCTTATGTCATCCTCACTATCGAAGAGGAATATTGCTGAGTCAGGGTCGCTCTTTGACATCTTCTTGAAGCCCTGGGTGGAAACATCCATCCTGCCCGTACCCTTCAGACTGCTGAGAAGGGGGCCGTGCACTGCCACTGTTTTTCTCATATGGAGCTTCTCCTGAATGTCCCTGCAGAGCATATGAGCGTGACGCTGATCCATGGCTCCAATGGCTATGTCTATCTGCATCTCAATGATGTCGGTAACCTGCATCAGAGGGTATATCAACTTGCTGAAATCGCTGCTCACATCTTTTTCCGATCTCCCCATAATGGGAAGTGCTCTGATAAGCCGTGGCATGGTGGTGGACTTGGCCACCCTCAGAAGTGTTGCCATATAGGAACCGTTTTCGATCAGATCTGAGGCCCACAGAAACTTCACAGCATCGCTCAGCCCCATCGCCCTCATCCCCTCCATGAAGAGCATACCGCTGGCCCTTATCCTCTCAAGGTCTCCATCGAGTTTGTCATTTACCAGCGCATGCCAGTCAGCAAGAAGAATGGTAACATCAACTCCGGTGGAAACAACATCATTCAGTTTTTTGGGCCAGAGAAGGGCTGTCGCAATATGAGGAAGGCCGGATGGTTCAAATCCCTGGTATGCCTTTGCATGCGAAAGATCGATACCTCTCAGCTCCTCCCTGGTGATAACTTCAACCATGTTTCGCCCTATGATATCACTCGGTTCCATTTTCAGGGAATAACATCAAGCGATAATTAAGCTTTGTGAGCATATATCATTGAACGGGCATCTGAGACATTTTGCCACGCTTCCGTGGTTCCTCAGGGGAACAAGGCCAGAGGAAGATATCTCTCTTATGTTCTCCGATACCCGGATAACCCTTTCTCGCAGCATCCTGGTGTTATCGATCCGGAATGCTTGATTGCGGTAATTGATTATACCGTATGAGACAGTCAGCTCCGGGTAGAGATCCTGAAGTATGATGAAGTACGTTCCGAGCTGCAGCACGTGGCCATCTCTCGGGGTAGGCGCATTGCCTGATTTATACTCGTAAACTATGAGTCTCCCACCTCTCCGGATAACCCTGTCCGGTTTTCCGCTCAGGCCGTACCGGGTAGACCTGAGAATTTTTCCTCCGTGAAGCATATCTTCATAGATGCTCTCCCCACGGGGAATGTTGTATCTGGCTCTTGTCCGTATCCCGGCATAAAGCATAGCAAGGAACATGATCAGAATGGCCACTCCTAGGAGGGTAAGTTCGAGATGGTTGAGCATGTTGCTACAGTAGGAAAAGCACCAGCAGGAGCGAGATTATGATCATTCCGGCTATACCGGTGGTGATCCACTTTCCAGCAGCAGCATGCTTCGCTGCAACGGAACGGTGCATGGCGGTTCCCTTGGCCATACGTCCGGTACCTTGGCCTCCTCTCGGATAGCCATTCTTACTGAAGTACCACTCAACACTGCAGTATTCAAATTCGGCTATCTCACTTGCGCTGACCTGCCGGTGCATAAATCACGCTCACCTCCCTCCCTTCGGCCATCTTTCTGATTACTATATCAGAATATGGCTTCACCTGTGAGAGTGTAATGTAGCCATCGCGCATCAGGAAGAGGCAAAAGGAGAAGAAAGAACCCTGGGATTCTCTGCCCACACCCCAGACATCCTCAAGATTAATCTCGTCTCCGTCAAAGTGGTTTATTATATCAAGAACCCTCATCATCTCGGCCTCGGTCTCCTCCGGATTCAGAGTGTCAACGATGCCCTTGAGATTGTCTTCCTTCTCTGAGTGGAGGTCTCTCGTGGCTCTGTTTTTCTTCCTGGTGTTCTCAATAGACAAGCGAACAGCCTCTAGAACTTCAACGAGCATAACGCTTCGTCTCTCTCTGTGGATGATGGGTTCCTGAAGTGGAATGGCAGGTGAATATTCTCTTTCCTGTTCCGGAAAGGAATCCTCCATCTCCTCGAAGAGATCCTCTTCTGGCTGATCCTCCTCGGCAAGGAGTTTGCTCTTCTCATAGAGCAATCTCAGCATCTGAGATACGAACATTCCGGCCACGGAGAAATTCTTAAATCTGCTCCAAACAAATCTGAAGAAGATTGAGATCGCTGAAGTGATATCTATGGACCACGGATCGAGTGAACCGTCTTCGCAGAATCCAATGACCTCATTCACTATAACAGACAGATCTTCACTGCCTTCCGGGTGCTTTCTGTTCTGTATGATGGCAGCGTAAACCTCAGCATCCACGTCCAGGATAGACCCCTGAACCGCTATATTTTTGAGGATATCTCTTGTGTTCATACTGGCCTGCCTCCGTTCCCCCTGTCCCCCGAGTCTACGCTGTGCTCGGCGTTTCTATCATTTGACGGAAACCCCTTTGTGAAGATCTCTGTGTTCTTCCTGTCGATGGTGGTCACCCCGATCAGCTGATCTGCATACTTTATGATGGCCTTCTTGAGCGAAACCAGAAATATCTGTGCGTATCTCGAGTTCTCAGAGAACATCCTGCCAATCTTCTCCACGTTGCTGCCGTCAAGAAACATATCTATCTCGTCCAGGTAATAAACGGGAGAGGGTTTTATCTTTTGAACTGCGAGAATAAACGAGATGGCAGTAAGGCTTTTTTCCCCTCCGCTGAGAGAATCGATCTTCCTCAGAGTTTTTCCCTTTGGTTTTGCCTGAATATAGACTTCACTTTCGAGGGGGTCATCGGATCCACTCATCACAAGCCTCGCCTCACCACCGGATGAGAGTCTGGCGTAGATCTCGCCCATTTTATGATTTATGTCGTTAAACAGGCCCATAAACACTTTCCTCTTTTCGTTGTTCAGCCTCTCCATCATCTGCTCCACATCTTCCTTCTCCCTCTCAAGCTGATCAATCTTGCCTTCAAGCTCTTTCAGTCTTGAGAATTCACTCTTGTATTCCTCTATGGCCTTATGGTTGATGGGTCCCAGAGATTCAATCTCTGCCTTCAGGCTATTTATAGCTGCTCTGATCCTGGCGTTGCTGAGGGAAATGTCCATAGGGCTGCCCTCTCCATGCATCAGGTTTTCCTTGGACTCCTCCAACTTTTTCGTGTTGGTGTATATTTTCTCATTGATCGTGACAATGGTGTCATTCTTGGATTTTATTCTGAACTCTGCGTTTCTTATCTCCTCATTCAACTCTGCAATGGTGCTGCCAACAGCCTCTATCCTGTCATCGTACTCCTTCAGGTTTGCATTCAACTTCTGTTCCATCAGCTTCAGCTTCTCGATTTCTTGTGAGGCCTCATCAATTCCTGCCTGAAGGTCTTTCAGCCTTCTGCGGGACGATGCCAGCTTTTCATTTGAGTCTGATAGATCGGTCTCCTTGCTTGCGATGCTGGTTCTGCAGGCGCTCAGCTCATCCTGCTTCCTGATAAGATGGGTCTCAGTCTCTGACACGATCCTGAGAAGGCGGTCCCGTTCCTGCTCCAGAGTATTAATTCGATCAAGAAACTCAGGGGATATTTTGCCCACGATATCATACAGCCTCTTTTTTTCAGCCTTCAGTTTCTTGAGGTTTGAATTCATCTCGTCAAACCTTCTGTCCAGACCGGCAAGGGATGCTTCCAGTTCCTTCAGGGCACTCTTTTCCCTGTTGAGGCGTTTGGAGACTTCTGACAAGCGGATCTCTGAGCTGTTCAGATCGCTCTCAATTTTGTGAAGGTCTGCTCCCTCCCTCCCCTCATTTCTTGAAGCCTCTTTCAACTCCTGAGTAACCGCATCGAAATCAGTGTCGAGCCGTGTGAGCTCCGTTTTTATGGATGAGATGATCTCATTCAATTCACTGATTCTCATCGTAAGCCCCATCAGTTTTTCCCTGCTTCCGGATGGTTCTCTCCTTGAATCCATGTAACCGCCCGTGATGGCACCGCTTGACTCGAAGATATCGCCGTCATAGGTTACCATTCGTACCCCTCCCATATTGAGCCTAGCGGTTTTCACATCTTTCATAAGGAGTGTATCCTGGAAAACATACCACAGAACATTGCGGAACTCCGGATCTGTTTTTACGAATTCCGAAAGATAACCTTCTGCCTGACCCGATTGCCTGATCATTATCGCCTTGCCTCTTGGTCTGCCAGCCGTAAGTTTGTTGAGTGGCAGGAAGGTGAGTCTCCCGGCCTTCTCTTTCTTGAGAAGAGTAAGGCATTTCTCGGCTATTTCGTCTGTAGATACAACCACAGCATTCAGGCGACTTCCGGACGATGAACGGACAGCCCTGGAATATTTAGCGTCGAATTGTATCAGATCAGATACTGTTCCATATACGCCGGAAATCTTTCCTTCTGCAGCTGCCCTGTTAATGACGGAAAGAGCATGCATTGAGTGTGAAGTCCTGTTCGATAATGCCGAGATCCTCTGTTGCTCCGCGAGAAGTTTTCTCAGCTCGCTCTCCCTAGCATCCTTCTCCTCCCTTAGCTCTGATATTCTGTTTCTTAGCTCATAGTACCTGGTGTTGAGTTTGCTGAGATCTTTCTTTCTGGCGCTGTTTTCGCGCTTAACCTCCTCAAGCCTGTACCTTGCGTCATTTCGCGTTACTCTGGCATCCTCCTCCTCTTCAGACAATTTCGCGATCTCTCTTCTTGACACCTCTATTTTGAGCTTAATTTCGTTTCTAGTCTGGGTTTGTTCTGCAACTTTGTTTTCCATCTCAGCTATGCTTCTCTCATTGGAGGCGATTTTTTTCTTTATATCTTCCAGATTTCTTGTGGTTTCTCCTCTCTCGGCTCTCAAAGATTCGAGTTCCTTCGTTTTTTGTTCCAGTTGAAGCGCGTAGTTCTTCCTATCTGATTCGAGTTGTTTCACCTCTCTGGAGAGGATCTCCTCCCTTTTTCTTTCTTCATCAAGGGCTTTTATGAGGCCCTTTATTTTCTGTTTAAAATCACTTATATTCTGGGCGGTGTTGTCTTTGGTCAATTCAAGTCTTGCCCTCTCGAGGCGTTTATCGGATATTTCTGCTTCAAGGGACTTCAGCTTGGGTTCTGTTAGAGATTCCCTCTCTTTCTTAAGCTTCTCGAGCTGATTCGTGGAATCCTGTAATTTTTCGGTCAGGGCAGCAATCTGCTGGCGGTATGATCTCACATCATCCTCTGCTTCCCTCTTTGTCTCAGCATAGACTCTTATCTCCTGTTCCAGGCTAGCAATCTCTCTGTGGAGTAGGGTTGCTTCATAGTCCTTGATCATGTGGTTGAGCTCCAGATAGTGCTCGGCAGCTTCCTTTTCTCTGTGTAGAGTTTCGACGTGCCTCTTTAGCTCATTTCTGGAAGCCTTTGATCTCTCCAGATGCTCATTTATTCCTGCGATCTCTTTCTTTGAACTCTCAATTTTCACATTATAGCTCTCTATGCCGGCGATCGATTCAATGAGCTTTCTCCTTTCTGTTCCACTCATCTTTAAGAGGTTGTTTATGTCACCCTGCAGGACAAAGCTGTAAGCATCCAGATAGAGCTGGTTGGTGTCCAGGAATTTCTCGATATCGGCTCTTCTAACCTTTGATCCATTTATGAAGTAGTGACTCTGAAGCGAACCGTTATCAATCCTTATCTCTCTCGAAAGTGTGGTGACCGATTCTACGTCGCCATCAAATTTCAGATTTAGTGTGACTCTGCAGTACTTTGCATTTCTATCGTTACCCGATTGATGTATCAGGTCTGGAAGGCTGTCAACGCGAATAGACTTCGAGGAACGGATACCTAAAACAAAGAGCATTGCATCTCCCAGATTGCTCTTTCCACTTCCATTTGGCCCGGTTATCACTGTAAACCCAGGTCTGAATTTTATCCTTGTTTTTTTACCAAACGATTTAAAATTCTCAAGTTCTATTGAATCAATTATCATTAATTCACCATGATCCTGCCCTCTCCAGCATTTAAAAAATACATAGAGGTATTAAAATGTTTCTCTGATACATGTCAGAATCACTTGTAAAAAATGGTAAAAGAGAATTTCTCTTTTGTCTGACATTAGACTTTCTTGCAAGGACTCCGATATCAGGATTGTGTGTGCCTTCTGATAATGGAACGCGTAGAATCAGTATATATATGTTCTTCAGAAGAATTTCTATGTGAATCGGTGAAATGTTTACCAATTCGGGTTGAATGTATGGTCGGGTAACCAGAATATTTATATATGATGTGCTTAATCTCTTTGAGTGAAGGTTCTCGTTGCTTACGACGGAACGCAGGGTGCGAAAAAAGCCCTTGAGTACATCCTGAAGTTTAGGGAGATGATAGAATGCCTTTATGTTGTGTACATCTTCCCGCGTCTAATACCTTCCGCTGTGCAGGTTGATTCCTTCTCGCCTCATCCTGTCGTTGAAGAGAGCAGTCAGATTTCACGTGAGATCCTTGAAACGGCCAAGAAGATTCTGGATGGTGTTGAAATACCGTGTCATTTTATCAACGAGGAGGCCCCCGGGGAAGGGATTGCCAGAAGAATTGTTGCTCTTGCTGAGGAGAATGGGGCAGAACTCATAGTGACGGGGACTAGAAAACTGAGAGGACTCACAAAGGTGATACTCGGCTCCGTGAGCACCGAGTTGATAAAGATTAGCAAATTTCCCGTTCTTGTTGTGCCTCCCTAATGATTATTCTTAGAGTGATGCTTTTATACCTCACAGGTATTACGGAAGGGATAATGGGAAGCATAAGATCTTCAAACGTCAAAAGAATTGCGGAGAGGCTTGTCGAAGAAAATCGGGATCTCTTTACCAAAGATTTTAGAAAGAATAGAGAAGTTTTGATCAGGGTGTTGTCGGGAGCGTCAAAAAAGCTACTCAATGCAATTGCAGGGTACGTAACCAGGTATGTGATCAAGAAAGAAACCAGGGAGAAAAGAGAAGCTGAAGAACTCGGTTTCCCATAGATTCTATTACCTGCCGATACCTTCTGTTTTGGGGGGCAATACCTGGAACAGCATTACCATCTCATCGGTTAGCAGGCGTATGAAGTTGCAGTGGTGAACTCTCCGGTTTCGTGCTTTGCTTTCACTTGCTGTTTAACTTTAGAATAGTACGAAATTCTTAATCGTTGTTTGAAATATACCGCATATGAATGACGTTTTTGTCGTTTCAGCAAAAAGAACCCCGATAGGAAAATTTGGAAAATCTCTGGTGAAATATTCTTCTCAGCAGCTTGGTGCCCACGCTGTCAGGGCGGTTATAACAGATTCTGGTTTGAATCCGGAATCCATTGAGGAAGTGATCATGGGGAACGTTTTGCAGGCTGGTAACGGTCAAAATCCGGCTGGACAAGCAGCCAGACTGGCGGGTCTGCGTGATGAGGTCACCAAATATACGGTCAATGTTGTGTGTGCATCCGGTATGCTTGCTGTGGAGAGCGCTTACAGGGAGATAGCCCTTGGAGAGAGAGACATTGTTGTTGCAGGAGGAATGGAGAGTATGAGCAACTCTCCATTCATCATCCCACCGGATTTCAGATGGGGAGTCAAGCATCTTACCAATAGAAGTGTTGAATTAAAGGACGTTATGCTCTCTGATGGACTTATTGATGCTTTCTATGGGGAACATATGGGCGTTTCAGCCGATCGTTCGGCCAGAAAGTTTGGCGTTAGCAGAGGGCAGGCGGATGAGTATGCCCTTCAGAGTTTTAAAAGAGCAGAGAGGGCTACCGAGACAGGGGCATTCAAAGATGAAATGGTTGTGCTTGATGATCTGTCTAAGGATGAGGGGATAAGGGACACATCCCTTGAGAAGCTTGCTGCCCTCCCACCTGCTTTCGGCGAAAACGGTGTTAACACCGCTGGAAATTCTGCACAGCTTTCCGATGGAGCATCTGCTCTTCTTCTGGCTTCCGAGAAGGCCGTAAGAACCCACAACCTGAAACCACTCTGTAGGATAACTGGATTTTCCTCGGCTTCACTGGATCCCCGTGATTTCGTTGAGGCCCCGATTCCCGCAACGAGAAAGTTGTTGGAGAAGCAGGGGAAGAAGATCGATTACTATGATCTGGTGGAGCACAATGAGGCTTTCTCTGTTGCTTCCGTTATCGTTAGGGATGAACTCGGTGTTGATAATGATAGATTCAACGTTAACGGGGGTGCTGTGGCCATAGGCCATCCCATCGGAAACAGCGGCTCGCGAATTCTGGTCACGCTCATTCACGCTCTAAAGATGAGGAAGTTAAGCACCGGCTTGGCCACCATATGCCATGGTGGTGGAGGTGCCCATACACTAACCGTTGAGATGGTGTGAGGTTGATGGATATGGAAGAAGTGAAATATGAAAGTAGAGATGGAGTTGGTCTGATAAGGATAGAAAGAGAGAACAGGCTAAACCCCCTTAATGTTGATATTTTATCTCAGATAGTAGAACTCGTTGAGGGAAAGCCCGGTGTTAAGGTTATCACAGGGAGCAATCGTGCCTTCTCGGCCGGAGCCGATATAAAAGGGTTCGTGGGTATAGATGGCCCCAAAGCACACGAGTTCTCATTGAGAGGGCAGGATCTCCTGAGGAGGATTGAGAACTATCGCCACCCGGTTATCGCAGCAATTGAGGGATACGCCTTAGGGGGAGGTCTGGAACTCTCTCTGGCCTGTGACATCAGGGTTGTCCACCCGACTGCCAGGCTCGGCCTGACAGAATCCACGCTTGGTCTCATACCGGGCTGGGGAGGCACACAGCGACTGAAAAGGTACTGCGGTGAGGAATATGCGTTTTATATGATAACTACCGGTAAGATAATCTCTGGGGATGAAGCAGTTAGAAAAGGGCTGGCATCCTTCGTTTCCGACGATCCTCTTTCTTTCGCTCTCGAGATCGCGGGTGCTCTCTCCAAGCGTTCGAGTCTTTCGCTTTCATCCATCAAGGAGCTTGTCAGGGACGAAAGGGCAGACCTTTTTGACAGAGAGGCAGAGCTCTTTGGAAAGGTTTTCGATGGGGAGGATAGCAAGGAGGGTATTTCTGCGTTTCTTGAGAAGAGAGAACCACATTTCAAGGGAAAATAGAGTAGTGTGTCAGCTTGTGCGGCCTTTCTCCCATGCGAAGAACGCTGGAGCTGAGCGAGAAGCCGGATCCTCATCCCGCCCACGTGGGTCTGAAGCTCCTTTCCATCGGTTTTTTACTTCTGTGGAGAGGACCTTAGGCCTTTCAAGCTCGCAGGAAACTCTCCAAGAATACACAATGAAACTACATTAGCTTTCAATCAAATATTTTCTCACCGTATCTGTGTTTGATGCTTTCATTGTTCACCAGAACATAGCTATGAGTCTCCTTCTTGAAATCCAGGATGATGTAACCGGATTTCAGAAGTTCCGTCAACGTCTTTCTTATATTCAACCTTATCTGCAATGCTCTTTCCATGTCGTCTTTCTTAATCTTTTCAAAGTTTTCGGGGATTGAAACAGTAACTGTAGTTTCAGGTTCTAGAGCATCGGGATCAGGAACCTCGCCTGAAGTCATATCTATTTTTCTTTTGTTGTTCGGCATCTCCCTCGGTCTGTCGATCCACCATTCAGCAACAAGCCTGTCGGTTGGAAGTCCAGAATTCAAATGATCTACCATGGAACCATAGAAGTTTATGTGGTATGATCTGGCAATTGTTCCAAGCCTGACAATGTTGAAGTATGCGTTCTTGGCGAGAGCCGGATCGAACGTCCAGGCGATCAGGTTGAAACCCATCTGAATAGCCAGGTCCTTCTGCCTGAGTTTTAGCTTTGACCCAACGTTCAGATCCCTGTATTCAGGGATCACACCGGTTACATGAGAGTAAAGGTACGAGTGACCACGTCGACGGCCAGGGACACTAACCTGAATTCCAACAATCTTTCCGCCGTCCTCCGCCATAAGGATGAGGCCGCCATGAAACTCCATTGCAACGAGGAGGTCACGGTTTATTGGTGAAAGACTGCCCCATGTTTTCTCCACAACATCAAGCACATAGTTGATGTCATCCGCGTTATCTATGCTGTATACTTCCACAATGTATGATCCATCCGATGGATATTTTTTTTGCTATGGTTCACACCCTTTTGCAATCCACTATGCTAGAAGCCAAAGGCGAAAATAAGTTGCCATCTTGAACTGGATTGGGAAAAAATCATTCACAGGGTATGTTTGTGCCATAGTTTCTTAATGATGTGATTTATAAAAGGTAGCTCTCCTGAAATGTCTTTCTGATCTGATCTAGGCATTTATAATATCCCCTCAATGTTCTCAAAGACCACTTCTCATATGTCTCAACTACCCTGAAATATATGATATTCATAGCGCCCTCAAGAACCTGATGCGGTGCTTGAGAACATGGGATGAGGTAATCTATTATTGCAACCATGAAAGGAGGATCATGTGCCTGAGTGATAGGGAGAGTTACCCTTGCAACTCAAACAATGGCATATCAGGAGAAAATGAATGATTGTTAAGGGAGAAGGGGTTGAGAAAAGAAACATAATTCAAGATATCACAGTATGTTTCAGGTCAAAAATAGTGTTTGTGTAAATCATGGTTACACACAAACATCATACATCGTATGCAATATCATGCCAGCTTCTTGTCCAGTAAGAAACCGTTGGCAATATAGTCTGATCTCACTGAACCATTGTTGTTGAAGTTCCTGGCTGTGTGTATGTCATATACAGTGAAGTTCCCAAAGAGAATGGTTAAGTTTGTTATTTGCGTCCAGTTGTTGTTCAGTGGATTAAACAGCTCCATGCTCGTTGTGAGCTGCCCCACTGTCAACCATTCCTCCGTTCCATTTGGCAGCTTAACGAATATTGGCTGGTCTTCCATGCCGGATACAAACAATTCTCCATTGTTTATGCTGGTTATCATGGAAACGTTGTTCTCAATAACACTGGTTACTGTTGTCTCCATTAACTTGCCAGTCTGGACATCATATGAGAGTGTTTTCATACCAGGGTGAAGATTCTGTACCATAATGCTTGATCCATCAGCGAGTGTAATGTTGGTTCCTGTGAGGACACAACCACCACCTGAACTTGGGGAGTCTGGCTGTGCATATACATAGGCAAAGACTGTGGGTACCTGTATGCTGGCGCCATCAACCTCCAGGTCTTGACTCGTGTAACCGATGTAGAGCTCTGGGGGATTGCTGCTTGCGCTACCATATACAACCGAGGAAGACACATAATCCATATCTTGGCTTCCCCACTGAATAAATGCCAGAGTATCACCAAGGGCAGATAGAGCGATTCCACCGACGGTAGCTGCAACACCTCCGACTCCAAGTGTAGCTACCCCCAGAACTATCGCACCTGCACCTATTCCTATACCGGCCAGAGCAGCATAGTTGGTGATATGATTATAAATTAACCACGCTGAAATTTCGTACACACCCGAATCACCTGTTACCGGCCATGAATTATTGTGATATTTCAAGGTTATGTACGGTTGCTGCTCGGGATAATAGGTAGGCTGTGTTTTTCCTAAACCTCCCATTATGCTGCTTGCATTGTGTACAATCTGAGTAATCGCAATATCGGTCTGGAACTCTCCCGTTGGTACATAATAAGGTTGTCTAGTTACGGGATTATAATGTATCTCATATAGTTCGTAATTGGCAACGGTCAGATTCCCACGAATGTAAGCGTAACTCCAGCCATAACCATTTGGATTTGTAACACCACTTGTTTGGTAAGCAAGGATTGTGTATGCACCTGTATTAACACCATTGGAAGTCCCAACGCTTATCTGAACATTGCTGGAGCTGTATGGATTGATGATCTGGCCCATCACATCAGTGGTCTTGCTCTCGGCGTAAAGAACTTCACCCGCTTCTACCGATCCCGCACCGTAGGTTTCACCCTGAGCTAGAGGGATTTTGAGAGGTGAGCTGTTATTTCCATGCACCAGGGTTGCATTGGTCTGGTACCAGATCTCAAATATGTTATTGCCGTTTAACCGGGAGGGAGGGGGATTATTCAGGTTGGCATCTGGGATCATGTTTTCCGAACTTCCAGAAATACCATCTGCTTTGAGATCCAGAGGATGTACCTTAACCATCTTATCCGGGATCAACCTGTGGCCGAACCCTTTCCCCG
>Ga0256829_1002251_pt1 | contig 14574 bp, 10 predicted proteins | sample 131447metaG_FD_185979 | JGI IMG/M metagenome (GOLD analysis project Ga0256829, IMG submission 185979) | Hydrothermal vent microbial communities from Lau Basin, Pacific Ocean - 131-447 | ecosystem: Environmental > Aquatic > Marine > Hydrothermal vents | place: Pacific Ocean: Lau Basin | collected...
AAATAGAAATTGGGGTTCATAGAATCCCACTTCAACGTTCGGACACTGGCAACTCTGGCTTCCAGTGTCAGACCACCGACACTGAAACGTAGCTCATCATCAAGCTCCAGGCCCAACTGTTCGGCCACTTCCGCCTCTACAGAAACCCCCGCCTGTCCCAAACTCTGCCAACGATTCCACCACTGTCCCTTTATGATTTCGTTATCGGGAGCCATTTCCTCAGCCCAACTGAGATTGACCTCCCGGTGCAGAGCATCCACTTTTTCGCGAACCTCTTCACTGGGTTCAATACCATTCACATGGGTCAGTCTGGCGCGAATCATTGGGTAGAAGCCGCGATCTTCAATTTCTCGCTGCTGCAAGAACTGTTGCAGATCGTCTATTTCACCAGGTTCAATATTGAGCAAAAAGTGATTGGGTGTACCCTCGGGCAATTGCATTTGCCATTCGTCGATCAGGCTCGTCCTCAGGGTGATCATCGACAACAACAGCATAATCGCGAGAGAAAACACCAGCATTTGAATGACGCTAAACTGACGATTGCGCTCCAGCGATGCCATGCCCAATCGCCAGACATTGCCTGCGCGACGCCCTAGAGAACTGCCAAATCGCAACAACAACAATGCCATTACTACGCTACTGCCCACCAGTGCCAACAGCGCGGCTACTACCGCCAGGGTCATAAAGGAATCCCCAGAGAACAGGTACACTAACAATCCAATTGCCGCTAACCCGAGCATAAACTGGCGATACTGTTGCAATAAGGGCACTTGCATATCACGGCGCAGGGTTCGAATCGGAGGTACCGCAGGCAGATGCCACAACGGCGGCAATACAAAAAACACCAAACAGATAAAGCCCGTCAAAGCACCCAGGCCATAGGCATCCCAGCCGGCAGTCAAGAGTTTGCCGTCAAATAAACCACTCAGACCCGAGGCTATAGCGCGCTGCAACAATTCGCCGCTCAATAGACCCACCGCAGATGAGAAGGTAGCCAACAACAACAATTGATTAAGATACAGTACCCGGATCTTCCAACGTCCTGCCCCCAAGCTCTTCAACAAGGCTATTTGATCAACCTGCAGCACCGCGTAGTGACGAGCTGCAATGGCAATAGCGACACCGCCCAGTAACACCCCAACCACAGCAGCGATCATTAAGAACTTGCGCGCGGTTTCCAGCGTTTGCGCCAGTCCCTGTTGCGAAGACTCCACATCCATAACTTGTTGGTGCACAGATAGCTGCGGAGAGATTTTATCGATATAGCTATCCAGTTGCTCGGGAGTACCGCCTAACAACAGCTGATAGCGAATGCGGCTGCCGGGCTGCACCACCTCGGTTGCGGCGAGATCGTCGGCGTTTATCAAAACGCGAGCGCCAACCAGTCCCAGGCTACTGCCACGATCAGGCTCATGCAGTATTACTTTGGAAACGGTGAGTTCCTTCTCGCCAACACTGAGTCGATCGTTTAACTCCAACCCGAGCAGCGGCAGCAACCGCGAATCCACCCAGGCCTCACCGGAGGGCGGCACCGACTGCGCCACTTCGCCTTTCTCCGTAAGGCTGGCAAAGGGAACATCGGAGATAATTACTGAACCGATTAAAGGGTACCCCGATGTAACGGCCTTCACCGCCGCCAGATGCATCTGGTCTCCGGCAAACACCATCGACGCAAAATTGATGGTTTGCGCCGTGCGCAGGCCTTCATCACGCGCCATCTGTTCCCAAACAGGCACTATTGGCTTGCTGCTGCGAACAATGCGGTCGGCTCCCAGAAAGCTGTGGCTCTGTTGAATCAGAGTATTTTCGAGACGGCTTGTGAACACCGCAATACAAGTGACAACAGCAACCGCCAATACCAGGGAGGCACCCAGGATGCGCACTTCACCACTGCGCAGATTGCGCCAGAATTGTTTCAGGGACAGAGAACCCGGCATCAGGCAACACACCGGGGTTTGGAGAAAACCACTTCGCCGGCTTCGAGGGTCAGACGACTGTGGCAACGCTCTGCAAGTCTTTGCTCGTGAGTTACCAACACCAGCGTCGTCTTGTGCTCGCGATTCATCTCGAACAATAGGTCGATAATGTGTGCACCAGTGGCCGTATCCAGGTTACCGGTAGGTTCATCGGCGAACAGAATATCCGGGCGGCTGGCGAAGGCTCGAGCAATCGCCACACGCTGCTGCTCCCCGCCAGACAATTGTTTGGGATAATGATGCAGGCGCTCCTGCAAACCGACCCGCGTCAGAAAGAACTCCGCTTTGCCCTTGGCGTCGGAGTCACCATGCAACTCCAGCGGCATCATCACATTTTCAATGGCCGTGAGCCCGGGCAGCAATTGAAAAGACTGAAATACAAAACCCACGTGTTTGGCCCGAATAGCTGCGCGCTGCTCTTCGTTCAACGCGGTAATATCTTGCCCTTGAAACGCTACCGTGCCGCTGCTGGGAACGTCCAATCCCGCGAGAATCCCCAGCAACGTAGATTTGCCAGAACCTGAAGCCCCAACAATCGCCAGGCTATCGCCTTCGGGTATCTCCAGTGATACATTTTTGAGGATGTCCAACGGGCCTTCAGCCGTTGTGACCTGCTTGCAGAGATCGGTCGCGCTTAACATATTTTATCCAAATACTGCCGGGAATTACGGGGGAAATCAGTTACTTTGGTGAAGTTTCATCCTCTAGGGAATAGCTGTCAAAATGGTTCACCTATCTTTACAAAAATTGCCCGGTGCTAAATCCAATTCGGTAAAAGTGCTGCTGTTCGCGCTACTTATAACACTGCAAAATGTCGCTTCGGCGGAAACGCAGGGCGTAAAAACCATTTTGGTTCTAGGGGATAGCTTAAGCGCTGGATATGGTATCGACGCCGAAAAAGGTTGGGTGAATTTGATGCGCCACAGGCTCGACAACAAACCCCAAGCTTATGAAGTAGTGAATGCCAGTATCAGCGGTGAAACCACCGCCGGCGGTCTGAGACGTCTGCCCCAACTACTGGAAAAATACCAACCGCAAGTGGTGCTGCTGGAGCTGGGTGGCAACGACGGGCTGCGTGGTTTTCCGTTAAGCCGCATGCGAAGTAATCTGCAGAAAATGATCGAACTGTGCCAGCATCAAGAAGCTCTGCCGGTACTGTTCGGCATGCAGATTCCACCTAATTACGGGCAGCGCTATAGCCGTCAGTTTGCACAAACCTATCCCTCACTTGCAGAAAACTACGATGTGCCCCTGGTACCGTTTTTTATGGATGGTGTGGCGACCAATCCGGCGATGATGCAAGGTGATGGTATTCACCCCAATGAAAGTGGTCAGGCGCCACTGTTGGAAAATGCATGGCCCGCTGTGATGCCACTGCTGTAGGCAATTATCCAGAGCAGTCCGAGGAGCCCGACGACACTAAGAAACGGGCTCCAGATATTCAATCATTAACTGTAAACTCTGATTACCTCGAAACTCGTTAATATCCAACCGGTATGCCAACTGAACGGTTTCAAAAGAAGGATTGGGCCACAATTCAAGATCGACATTAAACGCAATACCGTCGAGCAGTTCGCTCGAATTATCGGCCTGTAGCACCAGTTTCAAATGCTTCTCTCCTACTAAGCGCTGCTGCACAATTTTAAAGACACCATCGAACACTGGCTCAGGAAAATGTTGCCCCCAAGGACCTGAATCTCGCAATAACTGAGCATTGCTAAAACTGATATCCGCCGCACTCAGGGTGCCATCGGACAACACCTCAGCTTGCAGATCCGATTCTTCCAGGCGCTCGCGTACCACTCGATCAAAGGCCTCAGTGAAGGTCTGTAACTGCTGCTTTTCCAAGCTCAAACCAGCAGCCATGGCGTGACCACCGAATTTCTGCAGCAAACCAGGGTTTTGATTAGCCACTGCGTCCAGCGCGTCGCGAATATGCAAACCGGGAATGGAGCGGGCCGAGCCCTTGATATCCCCATTATCACCATCGGCAAAGGCAATTACCGGGCGGTGGAACCGATCTTTAATACGCGATGCCAGGATACCCACGACACCCTGATGCCAATCAGCGTCATAAAGGCACAAGCCCCAGGGTAACTGCCCCTCGCTTTCGAGATTCAGGCTCTCCAGAGATTGCATTGCTTCCTGCTGCATACTGCTTTCAATGGCACGACGATCCTTGTTGAGACCATCGAGCTCGTAAGCCATCTCGCGCGCCAGAGGCTCGCTGTTGCACAGCAGACATTCAATACCCAACGACATATCGTCCAAGCGCCCCGCGGCATTCAAACGCGGTCCAACGGCAAAACCCATGTCCGAGGCCACGAGGCGATGCAACGAGCGCCCGGAGATGTCCAACAAGGCCTTGATGCCCGGGCGCAGCTTTCCCGCCCGCATGCGCTGTAATCCCTGGTGCACCAATATACGATTGTTGCGATCCAGCGGTACCACATCGGCGACCGTTCCCAGAGCCACGAGATCGAGAAATTCCGCCATATTGGGCTCAGCGATATTCTGTAGAGTAAACCACCCCACATCCCGCAGGGCCGCGCGTAATGACACCATCAGATAGAACACCACACCGACACCGGCGAGGTTTTTGCTAGGAAATTCACAGCCGCGTTGATTGGGATTGAGAATCGCATCTGCATCGGGCAAATCATCAGCCGGTAAGTGATGATCGGTCACTAGCACTTTAATGCCGGCAGCCTTGGCCGCAGCCACACCGTCAATGGACGCAATACCATTATCGACGGTCACAATCAGATCAGGGTTCTGCGCTCGAGCAACTTCAACAATTTCAGGCGTCAGGCCATAGCCGTACTCGAAGCGATTGGGCACCAGATACCCCACATGTGGCAGGCCCAAAGCCTGTAGCGCCAACACACCCAACGCTGAACTGGTAGCACCGTCAGCATCGAAGTCACCAACGATCAACACTCGCCGCTGTTCAGTGACAGCATCAACCAACAACTGCACAGCGGCCTCCAGGCCCTTCATGGTGTCGGGCTTGAGCATAGCCCCCAGTGTGCGATCGAGATCCGCCTGTTCGGTTACACCACGACTGCTGTAGACACGCTGCAGAAGCTCTGGACATCCTGTGAGTCCAGGGACTGCTGAACGGGTTTGGCGATGACTGATCAATTTCTTCATAGACACATACTGCTATTGGGGTTTCACCGTTGCGACAAACAAAAAAGGGTGTGAATCACTCCACACCCTTTTCAATAGCCGCCGACTTGGATCAAGCGCGGATATTGCTGGCCATATGCGCATGAACCACCGACAGATCTTTCTCCAGCACTTCAAAGCGCTCTTCGCGATCAAACAGGTCAGCCATATGATGCGGTAAAGCCGGATCTTCAGCTTGCCCGGCCTTGCGCACAGCCTCAGGGAATTTCGCTGGATGTGCAGTCGACAGGCACACCATCGGCACATCCTGACGGCGGCGAGTTTTACGCGCAGCCTGAACACCAATGGCGGTGTGCGGATCCAGCAGGTATTCGGTATTCTCAAATACATCGCGAATCACGTCGATAGTCTCCTGATCGTCGAGGCGATAGGAAGTGAACAATTCGCGCGCGGAAGCTAAAGCGTCTTCTTTCAAAGTCATGGTGCCAGACTTGAAATCTTCCATCAGCTGCTTGATGGCCCTGCCATCGCGGCCGTATAAATCAAACAGCATGCGCTCGAAGTTACTGGATACCATGATATCCATACTTGGCGACAGCGAGTGAATCAGCTCTTTTTTGCTGTGATCATTGTCACTGATGCAGCGGTGCAGAATGTCGTTGGCGTTGGTGGCGATCACCAGCTGATCAATAGGCAAGCCCATTTGCTTGGCCAGGTAGCCGGCAAAGATATCTCCGAAATTACCAGTGGGCACAGAAAACGACACTGGGCGATTAGGGGCACCCAACGCCAGACCTGCATAGAAGTAGTAGACGATCTGCGCCATGATGCGCGCCCAGTTAATGGAGTTTACCGCCACCAACTGACGCCCTTCGGGCAGGAAGGACTGATCGCCAAAGCTGGCTTTCACCATATTCTGGCAATCGTCGAAATTACCTTCCAGCGCGATATTGTGAACGTTGTTCTCCAACACAGTGGTCATCTGGCGACGCTGTACATCGGAGACACGCTGGTTGGGGTGTAGAATGAAAATATCGATATTGTCGCAATGACGACAACCTTCAATGGCCGCCGAACCGGTATCACCGGAAGTGGCCCCCATAACAACTACTTTCTGATCGCGCTTTTTGAGAATGTAATCCAGCAAATTGCCCAAAAACTGCAAAGCAAAATCTTTAAACGCCAGAGTCGGCCCCTGGAACAATTCCAGAATCCACTCGTTGTGAGCCGTCTGAACCAGTGGCGCAATAGCATCGTGGCGGAAGGTGCTATAGGAATCGTCGATAATCTTCTTCAGATCGGCGTCGGGTACTTCGCCAGCCACAAACGGAGCAATGACTTTGAACGCCAATTCCTGGTAGCTCAGGCCGGCCCATGAGGCGATTTCTTCCTGAGAAAATTTGGGCAGCTGCTCAGGCACGTAGAGACCGCCGTCGGGCGCCAGACCGGTTAAAACCACATCTTCAAATGATAGTGGCGTTGCCTCGCCACGGGTACTGATATACTTCACACTCACCTCGAAAAAAGCTGGTTGCGGATCGGGGATTAACCCAGAGCCTCAACACGAATATGGGTAACCTCACCATCGATAGAATCCAGTGCTTCTATGCTGTTGATGGCCGCTGACAACTGCTTCTCCTGAACGCGGTTGGTCAACATAATGATAGACGCCTCGGGCTTATCTTCCGAGGGCTCGCGCTGAATAACAGCCTCTATACTCAAACCATTATCGCTCATAATCTGAGCAATTTGGGACAAGACACCAGGACGATCTTCCGCGGTCATACGCAGGTAATAGGCCGTAGTCACTTCAGACATAGGCAGGATGGGATAGTCTTGCAATGAAGCTGCAGAAAAACCCAAGTGAGCCTGATTTGGCTGCGCCTCGGCACCCAGCTCGCGAGCGAGATCAACAATATCGGCGACAACTGCGGATGCAGTGGGTTCTGCACCGGCGCCGGCGCCATAGTACAGAGTTGGTCCTACAGCATCACCCTTGACCAGCACCGCGTTCATTACGCCATCGACGTTGGCAATCAGGCGTTTCTCCGGAATCAGGGTTGGGTGCACGCGCAAGCTAACGCCGTCCTCGGAACGACTGGCAATACCCAAGTGTTTGATGCGATAGCCCAGCTCATTGGCGTAAGTCACATCCTGCGGCTCAATGGCGCTGATACCTTCTGTGAATACACCTTCAAATTGCAGCGGCATACCAAAGGCGATAGACGCCAGAATCACCAGTTTGTGAGCGGCATCGATACCTTCTACGTCGAAAGTAGGATCCGCTTCGGCGTAACCCAGTTCCTGTGCTTCTTTCAATACATCAGCAAAGTCACGGCCCTTGTCACGCATTTCGGTGAGAATAAAGTTACCGGTGCCGTTGATGATGCCGGCCAGCCACTCTATCTTATTTGCAGACAAGCCTTCACGCAGAGCTTTAATGATCGGAATGCCACCTGCTACTGCTGCTTCATAGGCGATGCTGACATTATTGGCCTCGGCCTTGGCAAACAACTCGTTACCAAACTCGGCAATCAACGCCTTGTTAGCAGTGACCACGTGCTTGCCATTGGCGATCGCTTCTTCAACCAATTCTTTGGCTATGCCTGTACCACCAATCAGCTCAACAACAATGTCCACTTCGGGGTTGCGTACTACGTCGAAAATTTCGCGGGTTACATTGACATTGCTGGTATCGCAAGCTGGGTTATCGCGACGCGCGCCCACTCGCTCGATAATAATCTCGGTTCCGGCACGGGCGCTAATTTCCGCGATATTACGCGTTAGAACATTAAAGGTACCGCTACCAACAGTACCCAACCCACAAATTCCAATTTTTACCGGTTTCAAGGCGTTTTCCCCTAGATGAAAAGAACCGGCCGCAGTTTCCTCAAGATCTCTTCAATCCTTGAAACTACGGCCTCTACAAAGGGGGGTAACGATACTGACACACCCTATCAGTGTCAATTTATTGCGGTGTGAATACAGCTTATTGCGGCGTAATTATTGAGGCTCTAAACCCAGCATTGGAATCAGCTGCTTCGCGGGGACATAACCTGGCTGCAAAGTGCCGTCAGCCAGAACAATGGCTGGTGTTCCGTTTACACCGAGACTGTCGCCGAGTTCAAATTGCTCGATCACAGGGTGATTATCACAAGCTTCGCCAGTGAAATCACCGCGAGTCTTCAAATTGGTCATCGCACTTTGACGATCGTCCGCACACCAGGCGGATACCATTTTCTTATATGTCTTGCCCTGAGTTCCGCCAGAACGAGCATCTGCCATAACCCGACCATTGTTCAACTCGCGGGTATAAGCCAGATAGCGCACTTCAATACCGTTAGCATTCAGCTCAGGAACTTCGGCGTGCAGCTTTCTGCAGTAGCCACAGTCCACGTCAGTAAACACGTAGATATGGGCCTTGGTTTCGCCTTCGGCAGGAAACACAATCTGATCTTTTGCGGGAATGGACTCTACCGCGGCTTTGCGCCTGGGCTTTTCCGCCTCTGCATAGAGGTCTACAAAACCCTTGCCTGGCTGATTGCCAAACAACGTACCCATAAACAAGTACTGAGTATCTTCGCTTATATAGATGGGACCCCGTGGACCTTCTACCTGTATAAACCCTGGCACGGGGCTTTGGCTCATATTGGCAGAGGGCAGCCCCAACACCTCCAGAATTCTGTCCGAAACCTCTTTGGATACGGTGCCATCAGCCAGGGTCAAGGGAGCAAACAAAAAGGTAGACAGCAGTAACAAACGCTTTAAATAGTACTTCATAAGACTCTCAGTAAATTGATTACAGTCCAGGGTGGGCCCAGGGCCATTCAGGCTCAGCGACTCTACCACCATTGACTCGTTACGCAAATACCGAGCCTTGGAACCCATACAGTCGCGAAGGTTCCGTAACAAACCGGAAAGCCCTCAATCCATGCGAGCAACCAATCCGCTGAGCAGTTTTTTCAAGCGCGAAGGTGTGAGTGGTTTGGTCAAAAAGTCATTCATACCTGCCGCCATCGCCCGACTCCGATAATCGTCAACCGCGTGAGCAGTGAGGGCAGCAATATAGGTGACATTTTTGGGCTCCGGTAACTGGCGAATAGCCCGGGTGGCTTCAAAGCCATCCATCACAGGCATTTCACAGTCCATCAACACCAGATCATAGGGCTCGGCGCTGCCCTGTATTCGCTCTACGGCTTGCGAGCCGTCGACGCACAGATCTGCTGAGATACCAAATTTTTTCAAGAGTCCCACAGCCACTTTTTGATTGACTCTGTCGTCCTCAACAATCAAGGTCTTTATGGTACTTACTTTGCTCTCGACGATGTCACCGGACAGGGCTTCGTCACTTTCATCAGCCTGCAGCGGCAGCTCCAGAACAAACTCCGTCCCCTGCCCCTGCTCCGTCTCAAATGTCAGCTCACCCCCCATCAAAATCGACAGCTGCCGGCAGATCGCCAAACTGAGCCCCACACCTCGTAGGGAGCGACCCGTCTTTAGCTCTCGTTGCTGCACAAAGGGCGTAAAAATCTGAGGCTGTAATTCAGGCTCAATCCCAGGCCCCGTGTCTGCAACTACAATCCGTAAATAGTCTTCGCCGTTACGGGACAAGGACTCCGCACTCAAACGTACCTCACCTTGCGAAGTGTATTGAATGGCGTTACTCATCAAACCCAGCACTATTTGCGTCAGGCGGCGAGCGTCCAGTAACAGTTGCGCCGGCACACCCTGCCCTATGTCCAATCTCAATTGCAGGGACTTTTCGGCGGCGGAATTAGCGAGCACGCGATGGCACTCTTGCAGCAAGTCTTGAAGATCACAGGGAGAGGCCTCCAACTGCAAACTACCCTCTTGAAGATTCGCGAGATCAATCACCGCAGTGATTACGTCTAATAGATGGCGGCCCGACTGCTCAATATTACCCACGTATTCACGTTGCTTTTCGTCCAGGTTCGTCATACTCAGCAATTCGGCAACACCCAACACTCCATTAAGAGGCGTGCGCAGTTCGTGGCTCACAATCCCCAAAAAATTCTTCTTGGCCGCGCTAGCCGCTTCAGCCTCGAGCAAACGGGATTGCGTAAGATGCAGTTCACGGTTACTGACTGACTGCTGCAGCAAGTCCGCCAGTTCGTTAGTGAGAGAGATTTCATCATTGGCCCAGCGACGTTTGACGCCCTGTTGCTCCAGCGTGATCAACCCAATAACTTCACCGCCCCTACGCACAGGCACAGCCAATAGAGATTTGACGTCATGATGGGAAATGTACTGTCCCACTTCACCTTCAGATGTACGGGGGTCCTGCTGAGCATCATAGACATCAAGCGCACGACCTCGACTCAATGGCTCTAGAAACGCTGGATATTCTTTAACCAGGAGAGTTTCACCCGACGAAAAGTGGTCATTGGCCACCACATACAGGCACAAGCGGCGCAACACGCCCTTGCTGGCATTCAAAGTCCAAACACTGCCGCGATCTATGCTCATGACTTCAGCCACGGTAGTCAGGCATTCTCTGGCGTACACCTCGACATTACCGCGCCCCAGATTTTCGCTGCGAGCAAGATTAAGAACCGCGCCCTGGAATTCACGAATGCGCTGCAATTGCTGTTGATGATGAGAGGAGTCAAAAATAAAACCGACGATCTCCTGGAGATCGCCATTCTCATCATAGATTCCGCGACCTCGCTCCCATAGATAAATACGCTTCCCGGCGCGAGTCTCTGCCCGATACTCGAGGCTGTAATCACCGCAATCCGCCAGCGCCTGACGCACAGTCTCGTGGACGTAGTCGACATCCTCCGGCAACACGAGATCGCGTAACAAGAGCTGCCGCTCTATGCACTCTCTCGCGGTGTACCCCGTCAGATCCACAACTTGTTCGCCAATTTCAAGCAGAGCCCACCCCGCAGCGTCTCTACCGAGACGATAGGCGACGCCGGGTAAACCTGCGATCAAATGATTGGAAAAATTACTCACAGCTGCTCCATGCTGACTTTTATCCACTCAGTGTGGCACAAAGCCCCAGAAAACGAAAAAAAGCCCCACAACCCTATGGCTGTGAGGCTTTCAGATCACGCTCCGAGTCAGCTGGTTGCCGGGCAAGTCTTCTATTGCTGGCGTCGCATAAACTGCTCAACTATCTGATCAATACTGAAGCTGGCTGGCCGCTGTCGCTGCGGATATTCTCTAAAGGAGTTAAGAAAACGCGCCACTTCTGCCTGCGCGGGATAGATCATAAACAGATGTTCAGCGAACCAGCGATCGTAATCCATCGCCTCAATAGGTGCACGCTCAAAGGGGTCTTGCCTGAGATTAATCAACCTCGGCACCCGCAGTGGTGTAAAAGGCTCGCTCCAGACATCCAGACCATGGGCGCGCTGCTCGGAAAATACCATCTTCCAATCCCCCATTCTCAAAGCCGAGAGATTGCCGTCATCGGTAAAATAGAACAGGGTTTTGCGGGCGCCCTGCGCTGCTTCACCGGTAATATGCGGCAACTGGTTAAAACCATCGAGATGTACTTTGAACGACTTATTACCCAGTTTGTGTCCGTTCATCAATTTTTGCTTGATATCTGCTTCACCCACAGCGGCCATCAAAGTAGGGACCCAGTCCTGATGACTGATAATTTCGTTGGAAACAGAATTGGCCTCAATTTTTCCAGGCCAGCGCACCATGGCTGGAACCCGGAAACCACCTTCCCAAGTGGTGTTCTTTTCACCGCGAAAGGGAATCGTGCCGCCGTCAGGCCAGGAAAATACCTCGGCGCCATTGTCGGTTGAATAGAGCACGATGGTATTGTCTGCGATGCCCAGCTCTTCGAGCTTATCCAGCAAACGGCCCACGTGATAATCGTGTTCCGCCATGCCATCAGCATAGATTCCCTGCCCCGTTTTGCCCTCCCACTTCTCACTCAGGCGAGTCCATACATGCATTCGGGTAGAGTTGAACCAAAGAAAGAAAGGCTTCTCGGCCTTCGCCGCTTTATCCATAAACTGTAACGACGATTCGAGGAACTCTTCATCAACCGTCTCCATACGCTTCTTGGTCAAAGCACCTGTGTCCTCGACACGACCATCCGCGTGGGAATGAATAACCCCTCGAGGGCCAAAACGCTTCTTCATTTCCGGATTCTTTGGATAATCCGGATGTTCAGGTTCGTCTTCTGCATTCAAGTGATAGAGATTTCCGAAAAACTCATCGAAACCATGATTGGTAGGCAAAAACTCATCGCGGTCCCCCAGGTGGTTCTTGCCAAACTGTCCAGTTACATATCCGTGGGGTTTCAGCATTTCTGCAAGGGTGGGATCTTCTTTCTGCAGACCAATGGGCGCGCCAGGCATTCCCACCTTTGTCAAACCGGTACGCACCGGGTGCTGTCCAGTGATAAACGCCGACCGTCCGGCGGTACAGCTCTGTTCGCCATAGGCGTCGGTAAACAGCATCCCCTCATTGGCAATTCGATCAATATTCGGTGTGCGGTACCCCATCATGCCGCGGTTGTAGGCACTGATATTGAACCAGCCCACATCATCACCCCAGATAACCAGGATATTGGGCTTATCAGCTGCGGAAAGGTAAGGCGCTATTACGCTTGTAAAAACGAACGCCAGAAAACTCAGAAATGATTTTTTCATTATTATTCGACCTGAAATCAATGACCAGAATTGCTTCCTAAGAACAGCAACACCAAGGTTTTGTTACGAAAGCCAGTGTATTAAAAACAGGCAAAGGACGCTGGTTTGAACAAGCCAAGAAATTAGCCTGTCGCGACAATCTGACTTAGACAAGAAATCGCGGCTGGTATTGGGTATCGATTTCAAGAATTACAGGCAAAAAAAATCCCCGCCAAGGCGAGGATTTTTGGCTCGATCCCGAGGGATCAGAAAAGCACAACTTAGCTGAGCTTCTCTTTGATTCGAGCCGCTTTACCAGTCAGCTCACGCAGGTAGTACAGCTTGGCCTGACGAACGTCACCACGACGCTTAACGGTAATGCTATCAACCAGTGGGCTGTGAGTCTGGAAAGTACGCTCAACGCCTACACCGTGAGAGATTTTACGAACGGTGAAAGCGGAGTTCAGACCACGGTTGCGAATGCCGATAACCACACCCTCAAACGCCTGCAGACGCTCACGGTTACCTTCTTTAACCTTCACCTGAACCACTACGGTATCACCAGGGGAGAATTCCGGCAGGTCTTTCTTCAGTTGTTCGTTATCCAGTTCCTGGATGATCTTGTTAGTCATGTTTCTGCTCCTAGAGTCAGAGGTTGTAGCTTCTCAGCTATTTGAGGGAACAATAGTAAGGAGCCCATGCCAGCCCGTTCTACCGTAAGTTCCCAGTTAATGTTTACCCTTATCCGCCTGACCTTGCTGATCCTGCCGATAAGCGTTGAGCAACTGTTGCTGCTCTTGATTCAATTCTTTACCTTCCAGCAGATCCGGGCGTCGCTGCCAGGTTCTACCTAACGCCTGCTGTAAACGCCAGCGTCTGATATGTTCGTGGTTGCCTGACAGTAGCACCGCTGGCACCTTGCGTCCTTCATAAACTTCAGGCCGCGTGTAATGTGGGCAATCCAGCAAGCCATCCGTAAACGAATCCTGCTCTGCCGATTGCGCGTGCCCCAATACTCCAGGGAGCAAACGCACCACAGCGTCGATAACCACCATGGCTCCCAACTCACCACCACTGAGAACATAGTCACCAATGGACAGTTCGCGATCAATTTCGAGCTCTATGAGCCGTTCGTCGATGCCTTCGTAGCGGCCAGCAATCAATACCAGATTGCACTCTGCTGCCGCCATAGATTCAGCCTGAGACTGCTGCAATGGCTGCCCCTGAGGCGACAAATACACCACCTCACACTGAGCGCCCTCTTCACAGGCCCACTGCCTCGCCGCTTGAATAGCGTCTCGCAATGGCTGGATCATCATCAACATGCCAGGACCACCTCCATAGGGGCGATCATCCACCGTCTCGTGACGATCTTCGGTAAAGCTCCTGGGATTCCAGCAACGCAGCTCTACCTTATCTTGTTTCATGGCTCGGCCAGTAACACCGTATTCACTGACGGCCTGAAACATTTCCGGAAACAGAGTGACAACAGCAATTTTCACTGCAAGCTGACTCCCATCAGTTCCAGCGAGCTTAAGGGGCCTTAAAACTCAGGGTCCCAATCCACTCGAATTTGTTCTTGCTCCAGATCCACATTCAACACGTAGAGATCTGGCACATAGGGGATCAATCGCTCAGTTTGATCCAAACTCTGCTCACTCCCCTTTACCACCAACACGTCGTTGGCTCCGGTTTCAAGCAGATGGGAAACAGTCCCAAGATCAGCCTCAACACCCCCAAATACGGTTACCACCTTTAGACCTACCAGCTGGTGCCAGTAATACTCTCCGGCGTCCAATTCTGGCATCTGCTGCCGCTCAACGGCCACATCAACCTGGCAATAATCC
>Ga0256829_1002252_pt1 | contig 14573 bp, 10 predicted proteins | sample 131447metaG_FD_185979 | JGI IMG/M metagenome (GOLD analysis project Ga0256829, IMG submission 185979) | Hydrothermal vent microbial communities from Lau Basin, Pacific Ocean - 131-447 | ecosystem: Environmental > Aquatic > Marine > Hydrothermal vents | place: Pacific Ocean: Lau Basin | collected...
AAAGATATTTAAATTTTTTGTAAACAGTAAGATTATACGGAAAGATATAAGTGATCGATTGAAAAATATAATAAATAAATAATTTAGCTTTGATTTTTTATGATTTGGCAATTATTATTTAGAATTATTTTAAATAGAATTTTTTTGTATCTTTGTACCCTAATAAGTATTTTTCATAACAAACAAAAATTCCTTTTGCAGACAGTTAAAAAAACTTTCTTTTTATTTATAATAGCTACCACTGTTTATGTGGCAAGTGCATCATTTGTTTTGAGTGGAAACACTGTATTATCTGACTTTATTTCAGAAACTATTAATGAAACAGTTACTTATGAAGAATGTGTATTGCAGAATTTTTTTAATCCGTTTATAAACGAGACTAATAAGGCTCTTTTCCCTGTAGATTTTTTCTTTAACATAAAATGTGGTGAAATTGAATCGGGTATATATTCTGTTTTAACTCAACCTCCTGAAGCTTTTTAAGCATTTAAAATTTTCCTTATTTATTTATTTATTGCTTATCTTTAATTCCAACAATGGAATATGGGGATTCAATGTTTTTTTTATTAATTATAAACTAATATTCATTTATGAATTCAAGAATTAAATTTTCTAATATTAAAGGTGATTTATTTGGAGGTATCACAGCGGGAGTAGTTGCATTACCCTTGTCACTGGCTTTTGGTGAGCAAACCGAATTGGGAGCTATAGCAGGACTCTATGGAGCTATAGCTTTGGGAATGCTGGCAGCTATTTTTGGTGGTACAAAAACTCAAATTAGCGGGCCTACCGCACCTATGACTGTTGTGTCAGCCGTAGTTATAACAAAGGCTATTGAATTTGCAGGAAACCTGGAAGCGGCACTTCCTATTATTTTTGCAACATTTTTTCTTTCAGGACTTTTGCAGGTATTATTCGGAATAATTAAACTAGGCAAGTTTATCCGTTATATTCCCTATCCTGTAGTAAGTGGCTTTATGAGCGGTATTGGAGTAATTATAATAATCGGCCAAATATTTCCTTTCTTTGGTGTGACTCCGCCCTCAGGAGGAGCTTTATCAACGTTATCTTCATTACATCTTATTCCGGAAAATATAAATTACATTTCTATTGGGTTAGCTGCACTTACGTTATTAATAATTTATTTATTCCCTCGAATAACTAAAAAATTCCCAGCTTCTCTGGTAGCATTAATTGTAATATCATTTATTGCATTTTATTTTATCCCGGAGGGCGGTTTTTTAAAAATTAGCTCCAAAGGAGCGATCCCTACCGGGTTGCCTAATATTCAGTTAGGTTTTATTGATGTTTTTTCAGATTTTGATACTCTGGTTGTTATTTTTGGATTTGCAATTACCCTGGCTGCACTTGGTTCAATAGATTCGTTGCTTACTTCAGTTGTAGCCGATAACATGACTAAAACACATCACAACAGTAACAAGGAATTAATAGGACAGGGAATTGGAAATATGGGTGCCGCATTTATTGGAGGGCTGCCTGGAGCAGGAGCTACAATGCGGACCGTTATTAATATTAATTCAGGAGGAAAAAACAGACTCTCGGGTATAGTAGCCGCTTTATTGTTATTTGCAGTTTTAATAGGACTGAGTTCATTGGTAGGTCATATTCCCAATGCTGTTCTTGCCGGAATTTTAATAAGCGTTGGAATAGGAATAATAGACTATAAAGGAATAAAACATATAAATAGTATTCCGCGTTCTGATGCTGTAGTTATGATATTGGTATTATTGCTTACAGTTTTTGTAGATCTTTTAATAGCAGTAGGCTCAGGAATGGTTTTGGCAGCTTTGTTGTTTATGAAAAATATTTCGGATGTTATTGAAGAGAGAACTAAAATTGCTCCTATGCGTGAGTTTTCTCCGGAAATTAATTGGGATGATGAAAAAGAATTAATACAGTCTCTTGGCAATAAAACTTTAATTAAGCATCTTGATGGTCCTTTGTTTTTTGGTTTTGCAACTAAATTTCAGGAAATAGAACGAAATAAAGAAGATATTTATGCTGTTATTATACGTATGGATAAGGTTCCATATGTTGACCAGTCAGGATTGTATGTAATGGAAGATGTAGTTCAGGATTGGATTGATTCGGAAATTCCGGTATTGTTTGTCGGACTCCATGGTCAACCACTTGATATGTTTGAGAAAATAAATATTATTCCTGATTTAGTACCAAAATCAATGTGTTTTGATAACATGCATGACTGTACAATATGGTTGCAGAAATATGTAGAATCAAAATACTCATCAAAAAATAATAGAGTGCTTAATAAGAATAATTAAGTATAGTTAAATGATAAAAAATATTGAGATATTTTAAAATATTAAAAAACTTAATGAAATGGAAAATAAACATGATAAAATTAGCGGCGAAGAGGCGTTAAAAAGATTACTTGATGGTAATAAACGATTTATAAATAAGAAATTTATTCATAGGGATTTTGAAGAAGAGAGAAAAGAAACTGCATCGGGACAAAATCCATTTGCTATTGTGTTAAGCTGTATAGACTCAAGGGTTCCAACCGAAATTATTTTTGATCAGGGCATTGGAGATGTTTTTAATCTTCGTATTGCAGGTAATGTAATTAGTGATGATGTTTTAGGAAGTCTTGAATTTGCATGCGGATTGAGTGGAACTCCATTAATTTTTGTACTCGGTCATACTTCCTGCGGAGCTGTAAAAGGAGCTTGTGATCATGTAGAGTATGGTAACCTAACAGGCTTATTAAAGAAAATTTACCCTGCAATTAAATTGACAGAAACCTCTCCGGGCGAATCGAGAAAATCTGATAATTTAAAATTTGTAAACAATGTAGCCATTGAGAATGTAAGATTGTCTATGCAGGAAATTCTTGATAAAAGTGAAATAGTTAAAGAAAAAATAGACGCCAATGAAGTACTTATGGTAGGAGGAATGTATGATATTTCTTCTGGAAAAGTAGAGATGATTTAAATTGAAAAAATAATCCGGATATTAAACTAAAATTTTAGTTTAATATCCGGATTATTTTTTATGATTTTTCAAATTTGTTTGCAAAGGCTTCATATATCATCGGAATAATATTAAGAGAGAAGAAAATCCCCGTTATCATACCTCCAATTATAGTAACTGCAAATGGTTGATGAATAGCAGATCCAAAGCCAATGGCTGCAGGCAACAAAGCAAAAATAGTAGTCAAACCCGTCATTAAAATAGGCCTGGTTCTTAAATGAACGGCTTCTTTTAAAGCATTTTCCAATGAGTATCCTTCATTTTTCCTAAGTAAGTTTACTTTGTCAATAAGTATAATTGCATTATTAACAGCTACACCTATAAGGGTAAGCAAACCAAGAGCTACAGAAATATTTAATTGGGTTCCGGTTATCAATAATGCAATAAAAACTCCGATAAAATCCAGAGGTATTTTAAGCAAAATAACAAAAGGCTGCCAGAAAGAGTTAAACTGTAAATATAAAATTAAGTAAACCAGTATAATAGCAATAACAATTACAAAAAGAAAGGATTTCAACGTCTGCATCAACGTTTGAAATTGACCTCTAATTTGCAAGTTATAACCTTGTGGAAGAAAATCGCTGCCTAAAGCTGCATTTAATGTTTTTACCGCTGCAAATAAATTTCCTTCCGGCTCAGCTACTACTGTTAATTCTCTTTCACCATTTAAATGACTAATGGAAGGTAAGGAATGAATAATTTTTATATTAGCAACTTTACTAAGAGGGATGTAGTGTCCGGTTGCTGTCCGGATAGCTAAATCCTTTAATGTTTGCAAATTTTTTCTGTTTTCACCCGGTAGCCTTAAAAACACAGAAACAGGAACTTGTTCTTTTACAAATTGTGCTACTACTTCTCCTCTAAAGGCAAGTGCCAACTCATTATATAAATCAAATGTACTAATACCGTAACGGGCTAACTGTGCACGTTTGGGAGTAACATCAATTTGCGGAACCAAAAATTTTGAATTATTGATAATATTTGCAAAATCGCCTGTTTTTGTTGCGGTTTTTTCTACTTCTTCAGCCAATACTGCCAGAGTATCCAGGTTTGGGCCAGTAATGGAAACTCCAAAGAATGCCGGCAGCCCGCTAAAACTCTCATCTATATTTTCCTGAGTAGGCTGGTGATATAAAATTACCACACCATCGAAAGAAGCAAATTGCTTTTTAAATCCATCAATAATTTGGGTAACCGATTCTGTTCTTTCTTTTTTATCTGTTAGCTTAATATACATTTCTCCGCGGTTTACCCCTTCTACATAGTAGGTGTCTTCCGGAGATCCGGCACGTAGATAAATATTTTTTACATTTGGATTTTTCTCAATAACTTTAATCAATTGTTGAGCAACCTTATCTGATTCCTTTAGTGAAACACCAGGCCGCATAACATATTCAAACAGCAAAGCTCCTTCATCAACAGGTGGTAGCATGTCTGCTTTGTTAAAGAAAGGAAGAGCAGCTCCACCGGCCAGAAATAATACAATAAGAGAAATGGTAATAAAAATTTTATGCCGAAGGATATACCTCATTACTTTATCATTGAACTTCTCAAGCTTACCAATAAAAGGAGCTTCTTTTACTTTCTTTCCTTTCATTCCTCCTTTCCAGTAAACCAAGGCAGGAATAATTGTAATGGATATTAAAAAAGATCCTAGCAACGTAAGAGATATGGTAAGTCCAAAAGGAGTAATCATATCTTTCATGTATCCTGTTATAAACAAAAGAGGCAGGAACACAATAATGGTTGTAAGGGTGCCATTAAGGTCAGCAGCAAAAATTTCAGAAACACCAAGTCTGATGGAGTCAATTAAGGCTTTCCCTTTTTCAAGATACTTTTCTATAATTTCCAAAACTATAATGGAATCGTCTACTACCATTCCCAGTGACAGTGTTAGAGCTGCCAATGTAATCATATTCAATGTGTAGCCAATGGCATACATGATAAATGCGGCAAAAAACAGTGCCAGCGGAATGGTAACCGAAACAATAAGTGTTGGTGCCAGGCGGCGTAAAAAAAGAAATAATACCAGCATTGCCAAAAGGGCCCCGATATAAATTTCTTCGCGTACACCATCCATTGACTCACTAAGCACTTCCGACTGGTCATAAAATTTATTGATCTTAGTCCCTGCAGGAAGTAATCCTGTAAGTTTTTTTAATTCTTTTTGTACTTCCTCGGCTACCTTTATTGATCCGCTACCTTCTGTTTTCTGCACCAGAATGGCAACAGCAGGGTATTTGCCACTGGAAACGATGTAATGTTTAGGTAAAGCTCCTTTTCGCAATTTAGCCACGTCTTTCAAAAAAACAGGAGTTTCGTTTTTTCCCGCGGCAACCTTTATATAATTTAAGTCGCTAATTTTTTGATACCGGCCGTTTCCGGTAATAGGAATATCATAATAATTTTTATTTAAATATCTTCCTGAAACAATAATGTTATTATCCTGAAGAACTTTCTTGATGTCGCTCATGTTAACATGAAGCAATTGCATTTTGGCAGGATTAGGTTCTACAACAAAAGCAGGCTTATCTCCACCCAAAACATCAATTCGTGAAATATTATTTAAACTTAATAGTGCGGGCCGTACCCGGTATTGAATAATATCTCTGAGCTTCGACTGTGATACTCCCGGGTTTGAAAAGGTAAAACCAATTACTTCTTGCATTCGGCTACCTAAATTATCTATAACCGGTGTAACACCACGTGGAAGCTGGCCGGCAAGATTTGATAGTGCTGCAGCAGTTAACTGACGTGCATTAAGTACCGAATATGCATTGCTAAATTCAACTGTTACCTGTGAGTGCCCCATTGTTGTTACCGAAGATGTTCTTTTTACACCTCTAATGCCCTGTAGTGTGGTTTCTATAGGGCGGGTTACCAATACCTCCATATCTTTAGGTGAAACTCCCGAATATTGTGTAATTACATTTACAAGCGGATAATTTAATCCCGGGAAATAGTCTACAGGCATTTGGAAAAGGCTCCATGTTCCTGCAGCAATTAATATGATAATAATGGCAATAGTGTAAAAGGGTCGCCGAATAAATTTTTCAAAAGTCTTTCTCATTTTTTTCCCGCCGATTAATCTTCAATTTTCATTGTTTTTTCAATATTTCCATAAAATACCTCGAAAGCTCCTTTGGTAAGTACTTTTAACTTCGGTTGAAGTCCGGATAATATTTCTACCTTTCCATTTTGCTCAGACCCAATAGTAACAGGCTGTTTTATGTAATTTTTGTTATCAACAACAATTACATAATATTTCCCTTTTTGTTCTATAATTGATGCTTCAGGAACAGACAGAGAACTTCGCTTATCAAGTAGAAAAGCGTAGGCAACATATTCACCACTTTTTAATCCCTTGGCATTATTAATGGTAATCCATAAGGTATGGCCTCCTGTAGCGGGATTTAAGGCTTCTTCCTTGTAAATTATTTTTCCTTTATAATTTTTCCCGCTTATATTTAAAAGAATTTCTCTACTTGAAAGTGATTTGAAGGATCCGTAATATGGGGCTACCAGTTTCAGATGCCTGTCATCCTGAAATGTTGCCAGAACCTGTCCGGCTACAGCATCTTCACCTTGCGGAACTTTTAGATGATCCAGATAACCACTAAAAGGAGCTTTATAGTTAATCATGGATTGAAAATATTTCAATTCATACTCAGCTGTATTTAAATTGTTTTGTGCATTTTGAAAATCACGCGCTACCTTTTCAAAATCAATACGGGAAAGATAGTTTTTATTTAACAGTTTTTTTTGAGCTTCATAATATTGTTTGGCATATTCATACTGACTTTGAGCAATTGCCAGTGATTTTTCCAGGTTTTCTTTTTTTAATGCAACTTCCGGACCTCCCAATGAATATATAGTTTCTCCTTTTTTTATGCGGCCATGTAAATGTTCAAAATGAACAATACCGTCAAATTTAGCTTCTAAATCTAATGAATTTTGTGCTTCTAAAGTTCCATATCCTTTTATTTGGGTGTAAAATTCAGCCCTCTGCACCAGAGCCGTTTCTTTTTTTACTTCAACAGATTTGTTATTATAGTCTGAATTTTCATTGCATCCGGAAAAAAATCCTGAAATAAGAACCAAAAATATCAGTTGTAATAAGGTTAAATTTTTTGTCATATTTTCTATCTGATTAAGAATTTCAAAGTTAATATTTTTTTAAAAATTATAAGCCAGCCCCATATTCCCCGACTGGGTAATTCCCATGGATATATGTTTATTTCCTTCCATTAAATGATAAACAGTTTTTCCCACAGCATATCCCAATGCCGCCCCGATAAAAACATCAGATGACCAGTGTTTGTTATCATAAACTCTTGATAAGGCTACACCTGTAGCTATTCCGTAAGAAAGAATTCCTACCCAGGGTTTATTTTTATATGCATAGGCAAAAACAGTTGCAACGGAAAAGGCTACTGTAGTGTGTCCTGAAGGAAAAGCATCGTATTGAAATTTAAGTGGCCCTTCCCAAAGATTAGGGTTGGGAGGATTTGTTTGGAAAGGCCTTTCCCTTCCGAAAATATGCTTTACTACTTCTACAGCTACTACACCCATTACAAAAGCCTGTGTTCCGGCAAGTGCTACTCGCCTGGCTTTATCATTATGGGTTGCAACCCCCAAAAGATAATAACCACCTAAAAAAGGTAAAGTATAGTAACCACTGCCCCAAGGTTCAAAACCATATTTGGAAATTTCGTTTAACCCTGTTGTTTTATGCGATTGGAAAAAGTTATGCAGAGGTTTGTCAACGGAATACAATATAACACCTCCTGCTACAACGCTACCAAAGGTTATCCACTGTCTCTTTTTCCAATGAACAGGTGCTGTTGCTGTTCCTTTTAATGCTGTCCAATATGATAAAAAGTAATCTTTATTGGGTTTAACAGGGTAGGATATAGGATTACTTGTTTGCGCATTTACCGGAAAGGAAACACTTAAAACTATAAGTAAAATAAAAATCCATTGAAATAGTTTTTTAATTCTAATACCTGAGAAATTGGTCATTTGGTTATTTTTTATTTGATGTTTGATTAATTTCTTTATGTGGTTTATCTTTTTCCATTATCCTAAGAAAAGTAGGTAATACTATCAGTAATACCGGCAAAGCCATTAATAAACCACCAATTACGGCTATTGCCAATGGCTGGTGCATCTGAGCGCCTGTTCCTATACCCATTGCTAACGGTAAAAGTGCAAAAATAGCGCCTAAAGCGGTCATTAATTTTGGACGAAGACGAATTGATATGGAATAAATAATAGAATCATCAACAGAAAGCCCTTTTTTTCTTTCTTCATTATATTGAAGATAGGTAAATATTGATGCTTCTCCGATAATTCCAACAATCATAATAATACCAACATAACTACCTACATTTAGAGGAATATGAAAGAAATACAATAGCAAAGCACTTCCGGTTGGACCTAGCAAAGTTAGCCCAATAATAAGCAAAGCTATTCGAAGTTTGCGGAATAAAAATAAAATAACTGTAAAAACAAGTAAAGCGGCAAGAAATAAGATTAATTCCAGTTCTTTAAATGCTTGTTGTTGTTGTTTATAGGCTCCGCCATATTCTATAATGTAGCCAGGAGGCAAATGTAAATTTTCTTTTAGAGTTTTTTGTATTGCTTTTAAAGTGCTTCCTAAATCCCTGTTATTAAGCCTGGCAGTAACATAATCTACTTTTTTTAGGTTTTCACGGTCTGTTTCTGCTACACCAGGTGTTAACCGAAATGATGCAAGCCCTTTTACGGGTATTAATTTTCCATTTGGGAGAAATAAACGGCTTTTTCTTAAATGGTTAATACCAACACTATCCCTGTCAGGATAAAACATACGGATGTTGGTAAACTGCATCGGGTCTTGTATTGCCCCCAGAATAACCCCATCGGTTTGGGTTTGCATCTGCATCTGCAAATTTAACGGGTTTAGGCCGAAACGTTTTAATGCTGCTGTATTGGGAATTACCCTTAACTCGGGACCTGCAATGGTAATACCATCAAAAACATCAGCTGTTCCTCTGACTTTTTCTACAAGTGCTGCCACCTTTTTTGCATAGCGGCGAATCATGTGTTCATTATCGCCAAATATTTTTATTTCAATGGGTTGTACAGAACTCATTAAATCTCCAAGTTTATCGGTAATTACCTGTCCGAAATCCACACGTAATGTTGGAACAGCTTTTTCTACCTTTTTCCTTATTATATCTGTTACATCTACAGTAGTTAATTTTCTTTTTTTCTTTAACTGAATTAAATAATCACCACGATTAGGTTCAGTGATAAAAAAGCCCATTTGCGTTCCTGTACGACGGGAGTATGATTTTACCTGCGGAATGGTGGCCAGAATACCATCTATTTTTTCCAGCATGACTTCTGTTTCCTGAAGCGTTGTTCCCGGAGGACTGCTAAAATCCAGTACTATGGAACCTTCGTCCATCTGCGGCAGGAATCCGGAAGGCAATCGTGGGAAAATAAAATACATTATAGCCAGTGATAATAAAACCATAAGTATGCTTATGTATGGCCGGTGAATGAAAAAGCCAACCCAGTTTCGTTTTTTTAGTTCTTTGTGTTTAGCTTGCTTCTGAGTGGTTTTTGGGAAGAAAACCAAATAAAAAACAGGTAACCCAATCCATGTAACCAGAAATGAAGCCGTTAACGTGATAATCATGGTTTGTGTCATGATATTGAAATAAGCACCGGCTACTCCCGACATAATTCCAAATGGTAGAAAAATAACAATGGTGGATAAGGATGAGCCAACCATAGCAGGAAACAGATATTTGATGGCTTTAGGCACTACCTTTTTAAAATCCTCATCAGGATTTTCCTCATGGGTACGGTGTATTTGTTCTACAATTACTACCGAATCATCAATTACCAATGCAATGGCAGCGGCAAGAGCTCCCAGTGTCATTATATTAAAATCAAAGCCAAAAGCATGTAATAAAACCAAAGCGAAGGCTAGCGATAACGGTACACTAAGCAATATAATAAAGCTGCTTTTTAGTGACCGCAAAAAGAAAATAGTTACAACAATAGCAAGTAGTAGCCCTATCCATAAAACATCCCTGATACTTTTTATGGCATCACTGACAAAATTAGACTGATTGTAAAAAGGTTTTAATACAACTCCTTTAGGTAAAATATGATCGTTGAGCTCAACAATTCGTTTTTGTAATTTATGGTTAATATCTATTAAGTTTGCTTCCGGTTGTTTTAAAACCATTACTAAAGGAACATTCTTGCCATTTGCCTTTATACGAACATATTGACGTTGTTCACCTATTTGAACTTTTGCTATATCTTTAACTTTTATAATGCCTGTAGCTGTACTTTTAACGATTGTATTTTTTAATGCCTGTAAGTTTTTTATGTTAGCATTTGTAAGGCTTAAATATAGCCTTCGGTAGTCATCTGCATATCCGTTGGAGCGAATAAAATTTGTTTGTGCCATTACTGCTTTCAGCATTGCCGGAGTAATGCCAAGCCGGCTCATTTTATTTACATTTAAAAGTAGTTGATACTCTTTTATTTTACCCCCCATAATTCCTACCTGGCGAATACCTGCTATTTGTTCCAGATATGGTTTAACGGTGTATAATGCAAGCATCCTCAATTCCAATGGGCTTTTATTTCCTTCCAGAGAATAACCTTCAACAGGTGAAATGGAGGGATTCATTTTCTCAATGGTAATATTAGTGCCCGGTGGCAACTGATTGCGTATTTCTGTAATTCGCGCATCAACCTGCTGTTTGGCAAGATTAATGTCGGCATTCCAGTTATAAAAAGCTGATATCTCACAGCTTCCGCGAGAGGTGATGCTCTTTAATAAAGTCAGATTTTCACTCTTTTTTATTGCTTCTTCCAATGGACGGGTAACGGCAATCATCATTTTATCTACAGGCTGCTGTCCGTTATCGGCGATAACTTTAATCTTCGGAAAAGTTACATTTGGAAATAGTTCCGTTTTCATCTTACCATAAGAGTAAAATCCGGCTAACGCCACAATTACCATCAATACAAAAAGCGGACTTTTTAACTTATTATAAAAATGATACATGGCTATTTTCTATTTATTATTCTTACATAAGCAGTATCAGGCATTCCGTAAGCACCTTGTGTTATTACCTTATCAATTGGTTTTATATTATCCGAACTGACCTGAACACTGGTTTTGCCCTGCCATCCAATTACAACAGGAATTTTTACTGCTGTGGTATCATTTTTCATTTTCATCACCCAGAATTTTGTTTCCATAACATTGGAAAGTACTGCTGTACGTGGAATAAAAAGACCGTTTTTAATTTCTTTTTCGATATAGCGTATGCGTAAATTCATGTTGGCAGGAATCATTAAATTAGAAGGTAATGGAATAATATATGGCTGTGTTTGGGAGGTGCTGTCAGCGATAAAAAGTGGTTTTTTAAATGTAGAAGAAATCGCTTTTGCCCCGGGAATAATAACCAGACAATTTTTATTTTGTTTTAAAAGTAACTTGTCATGGAAAGGTACGTAACCAATTGCCACCAATGAATTTTTTTTAAACGCTGTAGCTAACAATCCTCCCGGTTGTACATAATCCCCTTCCTGTACAGCTATATTATTAGTTAAAGCAGCTTGTGTTGAAAATATCGTATCCCGGCTGTTTAATAGTTTTTTTGACAAGGTTCCTGAATTTTCCAGCGCTGTTAACTCAACAGGTTTTAGTATAAATAAGGGCTGATGAGGTTGAATAGGATCTCCCGGACGAATAAAAACATGTGTTACTATACCTGCAGCTCTTGCACGGTAATTAACCGATTGCAAATATTTACTTATTCCTTGAAAATAAGTAAATAATATCTTATTTCCCTTTTCGGGATGGGCTACTGTTACCGCCGGTAAAGGTAGTTTTAAAACATTGGTTGTTTTTGTATCCCGGTTTTTACATCCCGACATTAAAAGAAAAACAACAATAATTCCATTTATAATTAATAGTTTGTTTTGTATCCTCATTTTACCTCTTATTCTAGTTATTCCAATAATTATATTCATTTATTAACTGATATAGTTTTATCTCTTGCAACCCATAGTTGAGCTTAAGTGTATTATAATTTCTTAATGCCATTAAAAAACCGGTTATAGGTACCTGACCTTTTTGTACTTCTATTTTGTATAATTTAATTAGTTTTTTGTAATTTATTTTTAATCTGGCTTGTTGCTCAAGATTTTTTCTGGTTTCGTTTATGGCGTTTAATAAAAACTTGCGTTGCATTAATAGGTTCTTTGATTTTAATTGCTTTAATTGCCGGGCTTTATTTATTTGTATTAAACTTTGTTCTTTACTTACTTCTTTTTGTTTGCCATCAAATAAAGTATATGACAGCCTAATGCCGGCCGACACTCCCATTTTTTTTTCTATACCATTTAATGATACAGCATTTAAACCTGCATTGGAGTATAACATGACTTTTGGAAGATACCTGTTATTAAATAACCTGTCACGGGCAATTGCTGTAATACTATCATTAATAAAAGGTTGAATAAAAACAGAAGATAGTTTATTTACTTGATTTTGTCTTATTTTTTCAGTTTTAAGAAGTGATACTGTAGTATCTGCAATACCGCAGGCACTTTTTAATTTTAATATTGATATGTGGAAAGTGTTTTCAAGATTTTTAAGAGTTATAGAGTCATTGGATAAAGTTGTTTTTAATAACTCATAATCAACCAGTCTATATAACCCTTTCTGTGTAAGCTGCTCCATTATCTTAACTTCCTCTGAAAGTAACCTTACAGTTTCTTTTTGTGTTAAATACGACAACTGTACACCTAAAGTGGTAAAATATAAATTGGTAACCTGACGATCTATATTCAAAAGTAAATTCTTCTTTCTTATTTTTAATGTGTTTATTTGTTGGTTTTGCCAAAATAAAGCATTGTGAGTTTTCTTTTTTGAAAATACGGGAAAATCTACGTTAAATAAAGCAGAATAAAGGCCTCCATTGGTAATGCCAATGTCGTACCCAACAGCATTTACAGAAGGATTTGTTGTAAAAAGACCTCCTTTATTATTAAAATATGGAACAAGATTAATATCAGAAGAAATATATCCCTTAGGGGCAGAATAAATTGCTTTCATGCTTTTCTTCCCAAGTTTAAATATTTCAATTTGATTTTGAAGTGTGATAAGTTGGGGATTGTTAATGCTGGCGCTATCAATATACTCTTTTAGAGTAGTTTGAGCTGTTGCTTTTCCTGGCATGATGAAAAATACTATTGGAATGAAAATCACAAAAAGAATAAAAAAAACCTTTTTTTCTTTTGGTGAAATATATAAAGGATGAATCATGCTATTAATAATTTGAATTAAAGATGAGTTTATTTGTTTCCCCTTTTTGCAAATATAATGTGAATTAATTAAAAAAACAGGAAACCTTTTGTTAACTAAAGAATATGTAATAGTTATTTTAAAATGCCTTTTATAAGCATTTTATCAATTACAGGTTTCCTTTAATGAAAGGAGTTTCTTTAGTATAGCAGGTTTCCTGCTTATATAGCTTAATAATTAAAAAAAATCAGTCTTTTTCTTCTGAAGCACTCTCTTTGCTGAGTACTTTACCAGTCTTATCAATTGTTACTTCCATTTTATTATCTCCTTTTTTAATGTCTATTTCATAGGCACTATATGAAGGAGTTTCAGTAAAGGCAGCTTCTTTCACCTTATAACCCGGAAATTGAGCTTTAATGGTGTTTAAAACTACTGCAGGAACTTCATCATTTTCCAGGTCAGTTTCGGTTTCTTTCCAGTTACCTTGCAAGTCGAAGTTAGCCGACATATCTTTTTCTCCAATTTCAAATTCGGCTTCCCATTCGGTGTTGCCTTCTTTATCCCATTTTGCTTTTTTTACATTGGGAAATTTTTTACTAAACGCAGTTTTAACAGCTGCCGGAACATTATCCTGGCTACAAGCAGTAAAGCTAAAAGCAAGAAATAAGGCGGATAAAATTAAAGTGTACTTTTTCATAAAAATATTTTTTTGGTAAATAATGACACGAAAATAAACTGAGAATCTAAAGGAAATTTTAAGGTAAGAATTATAAATTTATTATCTTTGAGAAGACTTTAAACCCAAGCCAAATTTTTCTGTTTATTGGCATTGAAGTTATTTAAAGTTTCCGCAATAAAATAGCTGAAAAAGCCAGTAATAGCAAGCCTTTCCAGTGCAAATTATTTGTTTCAAAACGTACCAAAACTGCTTTAAAGGAGTCCAGCCAGGCATTAGTTCTCTCTATTACAAAACGTGTTTTATAAAGCAGTTCATCAAAGACTGTATTGCTTTCACATGAATTTCCATTTCTTTTGTTATGGTCAATATTATCAAATATCTCATTCACATAACAATACGAACGGAAATCAGAAGTGTCAAATCCGGAATCTGCATTCAGAAACAAACCTTTCACAGGAATAGTTGCCAATTGGACTTTCCTTATCATCTTTTGGAATGTTTTTACCAGGTTAAAGGCATCATTATGATTTCCGGCTATGGGATCACTACAGG
>Ga0256829_1002253_pt1 | contig 14560 bp, 11 predicted proteins | sample 131447metaG_FD_185979 | JGI IMG/M metagenome (GOLD analysis project Ga0256829, IMG submission 185979) | Hydrothermal vent microbial communities from Lau Basin, Pacific Ocean - 131-447 | ecosystem: Environmental > Aquatic > Marine > Hydrothermal vents | place: Pacific Ocean: Lau Basin | collected...
GGCAAGAAATCCTGCCATATATAAAGAGTAGTGCATAATATCAATTTTAAAGAGAATAAAGCCTAAAATCCCTATAAAACTAAAAGTTCTTATATCTCCAAAAAAGTAGTTTTGGTGTTTTGATTTGACAAACTCTTTTCTATAAGATTTCACCTCTAGTCCCACTAGAAAGCTAAACGCAGCAACAACTAAAAAGTGAATCAAATCAATATTTATACTCATAATATTCCTATTTACTCGTCAAAAAGTGGATTGCCTTGCTCTTTATGCCAAGAAAGAATGTACTCCCACGCCTCTTGAGCATTATCTGCAAATTTAAAAACTTCTAAGTCTTGTGGTGCTATAACACCTTCATCTTTTAAAAATTCAAAATCAATAGCTTTTTCCCAATAACTTTTTCCAACTAAAATAACAGGAATACTCTGTGTTTTTTTTGTTTGAATAAGAGTAAGCGTCTCAAAAAGTTCATCAAAAGTACCAAAACCACCAGGATATACAACTAACGCTTTTGCACGGTTGAGAAAGTGCAACTTTCTTATGGCAAAATAGTGAAATAAAAAACACAAATCAGGTGTAATATAAGGATTTGGAAACTGCTCATGTGGTAGCTTAATATTTAGCCCAATGCTCTTTGCACCCACATCATAAGAACCACGATTTGCAGCTTCCATTATTCCTGGTCCACCACCTGTCATAAGTGTAACACGACAATCTTCAGCAGTCTTTCCACTTTTTCCAACAATCTTACCAAACTCTCTTGCATCTTCATAATAGATACTTTTACCTACCATACGCTCAGCAATATATAACTCTCTAAGTAAGACTCTGTCATCTTTTTTATTTTTTATTTTCTCTTGAATAGCCTCGAGTCGTTTCATGGCAGTATCTCTCTCTACTATTCTCGCACTACCAAAAACAACAATGGTATGCTTTATGCCATACTCATTCATTTTTAGTTCAGTTTTTAGATAATCAAGCTCAAGTCTTACGCCTCTTGCCTCATAAGAGTTCATAAATTTTGTATCTTTTTCAGCCATCAAATAAGTAGGACTCTTCATAATCTCTTTTACAAGCTCAAGTGATTTTGGATCCTCATCTTGTAGTTTTGGATGCTCCCATGGGAGTTCTATCTCTTTTTCATTCTTTTTCATCTATAGTGCCTCTTTGCCATATCTTTTTTTATAAAATTTAATAATACCCATTTTTACTATATCGTTAAAGACAAACCATACAAATGCATATGCCCAAATATACAATGCCCATTCCCATCCTATTGCAGTCATTATATGTAAACCATAAATTCCTACTAATGTCCCACCGAATGCTGTAATGAACGATGCTCCCAACAGTTGCCAAGACGGCCATGCTCGTTTAAAGAACCAGTCTGCAATTCTTGTATTAAATATTGTGTAATGACCTGCGATAATTAAATTGATAAAAAACAAAGTTTGTACAAAGCCAAGATATGATTTAGCATCTTTAGGATCTACTCCTGCTGGAAGAGTTGGAAAATAGATAGATAAAGGGTGTGCTTTTAAATATACCATAACTATATAAAAAAGTGTAAAAGAACTTATGACTCCTGCAATACCGAGCCAACTTGATAAAACAAAAATACCTTTCATATCCCATCGAACAGGTTTTTTATCTACTTTTGTGTTGTCATATGCAATGGCCATAATAGGAATATCATTTAAAAGTGCAAGTAAAATAATCATAATAGCTGTAATTGGATAAAAATCAAAGACTACAATTGCTAAGGTCATAAAAAATAAAATTCTAATTGTTTCTGCAATTCTATAAACCACATAACTTTTCATTCGCTCAAAAACTATACGAGCTTGCTCGATGGCATCGACAATAACACGAAGACCTGGAGCCATTAAGACAATATCTGCTGCAGCACGAGCAGCATCGGTTGCACCACTTACGGCAATACCACAATCGGCTTTTTTAAGAGCAGGGGCATCATTTACCCCATCACCTGTCATACCGACAATATGATCTGCTTTTTGTAGTTTATCTACTATAAAATATTTATCTTCTGGAAATACTTGTGCAAATCCATTCGCTTTTTCTATGATTTGAACTATTTCAGATTCATGTTGTTTGACACTTCCTGCAGGAAGAGGCTGTGAATTTAGCTCCTTTTGTACATTATTTACAATGGCTGTTACTTCTTTATTGAGAGCCTCTTCTTCAATGCCAGTTTGCACTGTTTTTAAGATAGAACGAGAGATGAGTTCTGAGAGAAAAACATACTCTTTTGTACTTTGACCTTTAAGTTCTTTTATGTTTTCTATATCTTGACCAATCTCTAAAATACCAGAGATATATTTTGCAACGGCGATATTATCACCTGTAACCATCTTAACTGAAACACCTTTTGCATTTGATTCAGCTATTGCTTGTTTTGAGTCTTCACGAGGAGGGTCAAAGAGTGGAACGAGTCCTACAAAATGATACTTGTCTTCACCCTCTTTTTTATACCCGACACCTAATGCTCTAAAACCTTTTTGTGCAAAAGAATCTACCTCTTTATATGCCTCTTTTTTATCAAACTCTTTTTCATCACATAGTTCAATAATAACTTGAGGAGCACCTTTGGTATAAATCATATTGTCAGTAAAAATACCTTCAGTTTTCTTACTTACAGGATCAAAAGGTACAAATTTTTTCATTTTTTTCGCTATAAGTTTGCTACTGAGTTGATGTGCATCCAAATAATCAAATATAGGTTTTTCTATTGGGTCTTCATTCTCTTTTTTACTTGCAAACGCAGCGTATAAAAGAAGCTGGTCTTCAGTATAATTACTAGAGAGATAAGGGTCAGCGAGACTCATTTTATTTTGAGTGAGTGTTCCTGTTTTATCTGAACAGAGTATGTCCATTCCTGCGGCTTCTTCAATGGCAGAGAGCTTCGTAACAATAGCTTCTTTTGATGCTAAAACTCTTGCACCTAGAGCCATAGTCACGGTTAAAACTGCTGGCATTGCAACAGGAATAGCTGAAATAGTTAAAATGAGTGCAAATATGAGTAAATTTAAAAGTGGCTCATGTCTAGCAACACCATGCCAAATAATAATGGCAATAAGAAAAATTGTCATAAAAATAAGGAAATCTCCAACTTTTATAACCATTTTTTGAAAGTGTCCACTCTCCTCTTTTTCTGCTTTTGCAATAAGACCTACTGTTTTACCAAAGTATGTGTCGAGTGCTGTAGCCGTTACTTTTGCTATCATCTCACCCTGTTTTACAATGGCATTTGCATAGAGTGTTTCACCTGCTTGTTTATTTACAGGAAGAGATTCACCAGTAAGCGCAGATTGATCAACCTGTAAAAAATCTCCACCACCAAGAAGGGTACAGTCAGCAGAGACGACATCACCGATTTTTATTTTAATAATATCATCAGGAACGACCTCTTTAGCATCTATGCTTTTCCATTCACCTTCACGAAGTACGAGTGCTTTACGAGCTAGCTTTTTCTTTAGTACAGAAATAGCACTTAAAGCCTTTGATTCTTGATAAAAATCAACAAAAGCATTTACTAAAAGCATAAGCATAATAACAGAAAAATCTTCCCATCTGTGTGCTATTGCTGAGAGAATCACGGCAATTTCAATCATCCAAGGAATAGGACCCCAAAATCTTCTAAAGAGACGGTGAAGCCAACCCTCTTCTTTTTCATTTATCTCGTTATAGCCATATTTTTCAATGCGCTCTTTAACATCTTCTTCGCTTAAACCAGTTAATTTATCTAAATCTACAGTTTGCTCTTGCATCTGAAATTCCTCATTCATATTTTTGAACGTAAGAAAATTATACTCTTTTTATTGTAAATGAGATGTTACATAGGTGACAAAAAGTTTGAAAAATAATATGGAGAAAAAATGAAAGAAAATATACTATAACTGAAAGTACAGTTATAGTATATGAAGAGTTAAAGTTCTAAAGAAACATTAACGGTTTTTGTAGTAGAAGCATCAGGCCATGTTGCAGATGTACCATCTGTACCTGTTTCATCATCTGCATATCTTCTAAATGCACCAGAACTTGGATTAATACTGCCATCTGTCATTTTATCAAATGCAATTGCGACATCAGTTGGCATACCTGTAATATAAAGTCTATTTTTATAAGTTTTATCAGTCTGACTATATAACCAATAGAGATATGCAGTCGCTTTACCTGTTGTATATTTACCCTTAATTCTATATGCACCACCTTCTGTGCTAACTAAATTACTGATAGGTATATCTAAACCTATTGCTTTTAATTCATCTTGAACAGTTGTTGTGTTACTTAAATTCACATTGTCACATTGTCCATCTTCTGTGTCTTTTGTACCACCATTTGCTTTAGCATCACCTAAAATACCGCCTGTTCTATCTTGATATTCATTAGCAGTAACCTGCCACTGCTTTACCCATGTATTATAAATCTTCTTTTGATCAGCACTATTAATCAAATCCTTTCCTTTCATAACACCACTAATGATTAAACCAATAATAATCAAAACAATTGACAACTCTATAAGTGTAAAACCACTTCTTTTCATATGAAATCCTTCTGTTAATTTATTTCTATTTTTATTATATCGTATATTTTATAAAATAATTTAATTTTATTTCATTTTTGATATTAAGTCATACATAGGTCCCATTAGACCGGCTATGACAAGTGCCATGAAACCACCAACAAAAATTAATACGACAGGTTCTATCACTTTTCCAATATTTTCAGCAAAATAGTTTACCCTTTCATAATAGTGTTCTGATATTAAATCAAGTTGTGAGTCTAAATTCCCAGAAGACTCTCCTACACCTATCATTCGTATTGTAAAGGGTGTAAAAATCCCTGTTTTTGAAAATGCAGAAGAGATTTGAGAACCTTTACTTACTTCCATGGTTGAACTTTTTAATGCCTCTTTAAAAATTTCATTTTTTAAATTATTTGTGAGCGATTGTAATGCATTAAAAATAGGAACACCTGAAATAAGAGCTAATCGAAGATATTCTGCAATGAAGGCGATATTAAAACCAGATATTATTTCTTTTATAATTGGAATTTTTAAAATCATTTTATCTGTAAAAAATCGTACTTTTTGATATTTTTTATGAACTATTTTAAATACAATTATAGAGATTACAAAGGATACAATCATATATACCCAATAAGCAGATAAAAAATTTGAAACAGAGATAATCCCTAAAGTTAAAGGAGGAAGTTTCAAATCCATACTTTTAAAAAGACTGAGCATTTGAGGTAGCACATAAATCATCCATACCAACATTGCTCCTAAAACTGCGACAAAGGCAAATGATGGATAAATAAGCGCTCCTTTTGCTTTTTTCTTCAGAGCTATAGTTCTTTTTAAAAAATCAGCTGCTCTTTTAAGTGTTGTTTCAAGTTGTCCAGTCTCTTCTCCAATTTTAATTAAATTTAAAATCATAGGACCTACGGCATTTTTGTACTTTTCAAAAGCACTTGAGAGTGACTCTCCATTGTTAATAGAATCTGCTATGGAGAGTAGCATATCTTCAAAACGCTTATTGTCAGTCTCTTTTGCCAAATCTTGTAGACCTTCATGGAGTGGTAAACCTGATTTTATAACCAAATGCAGACTCTCCATAAGTTCAACTACTTCATCAGGAGAGACTCTTTTTGAATTTTGAGGAATAAATTTAGATATAGCAGCAGGAAGAGGTCTAATAGTTAAAGGAACTCTTTTCTCCTGTGCAAGTTTTTTTAGTAATGTGTCATAATTTTGTGATTGCACAAAATCAAAACCTGTCTTTCCTTCTTTTGTAATAAATTTTACAAAAAAGTGCATCACTCAATAACCCTATTGATTTCTGCAAGTGAGGTAATGCCGTGTAAAACTTTTATGTAGCCATCTTCTTTCATAGTATGCATACCTTTCTCTTTCGCAACTTTTAGGAGTTCTAGTGTGCTTACCTCTCCTGTTATGAGAGACTCCATTTCTTTATCTACATCAAGTATTTCTACTACTGCTTCACGACCGCTATATCCTGTATTTTTACAATGTTCACATCCTACTGCTTCATATACTTTATAGTCTGGATATTGGGCTAATATTCTCTTAGGTACACCTAATGATATAAGTTTTTTTTCATCTATATCTATTTCTTTTTTGCAGTAGCTACAGAGTCTTCTGACAAGTCTTTGTGCTATAACACCAAGTAGACCAGAGCCAATAAGATATGGTGGAATGTTTAAATCTACAAGTCTTGGTATGGTTCCAACAGCATCATTTGTATGTAGCGTTGAGAGAACCAAATGCCCGGTAATAGAAGCACGAACTGCGAGTTCAGCAGTTTGTGAATCACGAATTTCACCAACAAGCATAACATCAGGATCTTGTCTCATAAAGGCACGAATAGCAGCATCAAAGGTATAGCCTGCTTTTTCGTGGAGTTGCGTTTGCTTTATAAATGTAAATTTATACTCTATTGGGTCTTCGATGGTCATAACATTCTTTTCTAAAGAGTTTACCTTTCTTAGAGCCGAATAGAGTGTTGTTGTTTTACCACTTCCTGTTGGTCCTACAATGAGAACTATGCCATAAGGTTTTGAAAAATAAGTTTCTACTTTTTTACTATTTTCTTCCGTCATTCCCAAATGCGAAAGGCTAAAAAGGGAAGTTCCTTTTCCTAAAAGTCTCATAACTATATTTTCGCCGTGATTTGTCGGTAATGTTGAAACCCTTAAATCAAACTCTTCATTTAAAAAAGAGTAGCTAAAAGAGCCATCTTGTGGTTTTCTTTGTTCTGAAATATCTAAATTACATATAATTTTTATACGGGCTACAATTTGAGAATGTAATTTTTTCGGCAGAGAAAAATAGTGTCTTAAAACACCATCAATACGATAAAATATATGAATAGCAGAATTTTCAGGTGTAATATGTATGTCAGTAACTCTATCTTTAATAGCATTGTTTAAGATTAAATCAACCAGATGAGGAATATCTATATCTTTATTATCAAGTGCTTGTTTTACAGATTCTGCTATTTCTGCTTCTATTGGGTTACTCATTTGATAGTAAAATATTTCACTATATCGTGCAATTGATGATTGATCTGCAACAACTAATTTTATCTGTTTAAGTGATATTTTTTTAAGATAATCAATAGTCATAATGTCATTAACATCTTGCATGGCGACGGTTAAAGTTGTTTCATCTACATTTAAAGGTAAAATATTTTTATTTTTAGCAATATCATACGATACTAATTTAAGTGCTTCAGCTGTTGGAACAATAGTTGAGAGGTCTACATACTCAAGTCCATTTTGCATAGCAATCGCTTCTGCAATTTCATTAGATGTGACAAAGTCCAAATCTTGTAAAACTTCACCAAAAAACATTGGACTTGCTTTTTGGACAGTCAGTGCAACCTGAATCTGCTCTTCATTAATAAAACCAGCCTCTTCTAATAGTTTTCCTATTGGTTTATTTTGTGCCATCTTTGTTCTCCATTTTAATAATATTAATTTTGTTATTTAAAATGGAAACCAGCTATTTCCAGCACCGTTATTTCCACCACCGTTGTTTCCACCACCGTTGTTTCCACCACCGTTGTTTCCGCTAGTGTTGTTTCCGCTAGTGTTGTTTCCGCTAGTGTTATGATTGATTCTTATAGCAAAATTTTTACGAATTGGTGTTTGGGCATCATCTTGTAAGAAAACTGTTAATTTGTATGTCCCTGATGAAGCTATTGTACCATCTTTTCCCTCTATTTTAAAATGATTACATGATTTATAAGTTGCATTGAAACAGTCTGCTTCTAAGTTTTGTTGTGAATCATCATCACATTTAACCTGAAGCCAATCATTTTCTGATGAAGTATCATACTGTGCACACCATTGGTATTTATTGTCATTAGCGGAAACAGTTCCTCCATCTGCAAATATCTCATTTTTACCATACTGTTCCGTATCAACTCCATCAATAAGATTATTTTCATTTAAAATTTTTAAACCTGTTTGTGTACAATGTAGTTCCTCTTTTAACTGTCCTAATGTAACCCAAGCAACAATATCATCATAACCTTCAACTCTATTTATAGGGGTAGTGTTATCATCGACTTTATAAAATGGTGCATGAAATTTCACATTTCCATCTTTTAATGCAGTTTGCATATTGTGGTTTTGAGATTCTGAGGCTATTACAAATGCAACATTTTCAATTACCTTGTCTTTCTCTTCACCACTCTTATCATCCTTCCATTTATATTTTGTTACAGTCAACCCTGTCTCTTTGAAACTACAAATATTTGTAGCAGCCAAATTAGTATCATATGCATAAAAAATTTGATGTTGATTATTTTTAACAGGAGAGAGATTCTTTTGAAAAAAATCTTGTTTAGGTAAGGTGTTTTCATTGATAATCGCATTTCCAATTACGGCTTGCTTTGCAACCTGTACATCATCCTTAGCCTGTGAAATTTGTGCTCTTTCTCTCATGACTTTTAAAATTTTAAACGAACCTCCTATTAATAATCCAATGATGACTAATACTATAGATAATTCTATAAGTGTAAACGCTGATTTTTTCATGATTGATTCCTTAACTCTTGTAATCTTTTTGCCACTGCTTTATAAATGTCACTCTCATTATGTACACTCCTATACAATTTTTCATATAAGGGGAGTGCTTTATTGATTTGTTCTAAAGTATCTAAAAAACGAGCATATGCGTACATATTATAGATGTCACTTCTATTCTTTTCATAAGCCATTTTATAAAATTTTAATGCTTGAATAGGTCTATTTAGTTGCTCATAGTAGTATCCAGTGAGGACTGCAAGGTGTCCCGTTCTATCGAATGCTATATAGTTATGTAAATTTGCATAAAAATTTGGTTGTATCGTTCCTACTGCTGCGTTTGCATATGCATAAATAAAACGAGCAGGAAATTTATCTTTGTCTATTATATTTTTTGCTTCATCCCAAGATCCATACTTTCCATATAAAAAGCATAAGTTATTTTTAATTTTACTATTAGTTACTCCCGCACTCAGTAACATCTCATAGTACATTATCGCTTTTTGCTCATCATTGCTTTTATAAGCACTATTGGCTTTTGAAATAAGCTGTGATATGCTATATCTAGATAGTTTTGGTATTTTTTCTTTATTGTGTTTTAGGTTTTTATTTTGCATTAATTTTAATTGTTTTGGAGCAACTTTAATAATATAAGCATCTTTATATCCAATTTTCTTTACTTTATTTAAGATTTTTGATAAGTTTTTAATGTGAGAATCTTTAGCATAGTATGCAACCATGTATTTTCCATCATTAACTTTAAAAATATATATGTTATTTCGTAAAGATACTGCAATTGTAGATAAAAGTTTTTCTTTTGAAATATGTTTAGATGTAGATAAAATTTGTATAGTGTATAAATGTTGCTGTTTTTTATTATTATGCCCGTATGCGACAATTGTTTGCGCATATAAAAACGAGTGTATAAGTACTAGTGTAAGAAAGAAACGAAGCATTATTCAATAACCTTGATTCTTAGCAAAATTACAAGTTCTTTCTTCTCTTTTACATTATCAACTCTTCTAAATAATGATCCAATATAAGGAATATCTCCTAAGTAAGGAATTTGTGTATGTTTTTTAGTTACGCTATTACTGATAAGTCCTCCAATTAAAATGAGAGCATTGTCTTTCGCATAAATGATTGTACCTGCCTCTTTTATATTGATAACAGGTGCAGTAGCAACTGATTTTCCATTTTCATCAAAATATTCTTTTTCACCTTCAATACTTGAAGATATTGGAGTGATATTTAACATTATTCTGCCGTTACTCATGATTGTAGGTGTTACTCCCATCGTAACACCATCAAGTACATCTCGGCGATTATATGTAACTTGTGTATCACTTGTTGCTGTTCCTTGTGTCGTATCTACCTGTTTTTCCCAGTAAGGTACGAGCTTTCCTGATGATATTATGGCAGATTGTCCATTAAGCACTTTAATCCTTGGATTTGAGAGTGTATCTATATTTCCATTTTCATCAATTGCATTAATAAGAGCATTAAAATTATTCGAGCTATACGTCATCGTTCCTGCAACTGCTCCAGTTAGACCTAAAGATTGTGCCATTTTTAAACTATCACCTGGGGAAAAAACACTTTTTCCAACAGCTTCCCAGTTAATTCCTAATTGATGCGTTCTGTTTAACGAGACTTCCAAAATCTTTGCTTCAATAAGTATTTGTTTATTGAACTGTTTTTTCATATCTTTAATAAGATTCGCAATAGCATCTACATTTTGCTTTTTATCGTAAACACTTAAAATACCACTAAATCTATTTAAAGTATATTTTCCATTTTTACTGATTAATGCTTTTATGCTTTTTTCAAGTCCTTCATAGTAATCATTCATATGTTTAGGAGATTTATAACTTAAAGAGTATTTTCCTGTTATGCCTGCTCCGGAAGAACCTCCTCCACTAGATGAACCACCTCCTGAAGTTGCAGAGCTTAAGGTGTCACCCCCTAGTTTTGTTGAAAAAGATGTATCTGAATGCACATAAGCAACATTAAATCTTTTTCTTAAATATTCCTTAACATGTAAAATATTGCCTTCAAGTTGATAATAACATCCACTCATCTGCATAATAATGTCTAAAACATTTTCTAAATTTGCATCTTTTACAGAGAGTGTAATAGGAATATTTTTTTCAACATTTCTATCTATAATAAGATTTAACCCTGCAAGTTTTGAGATAGAGTAGAGTACTTTGTAAAGATTTGCATTTTCTGCACTAAAAGTAATTGTTCGTTCATTAAACACAGAGACCTCTTGATATGCTGGAGGTAAAATCATTTTTGGTACATTTTTATTGTGAGTACTCTGATATTCCTTAAAATCGCTTATCTCTTTTGATGCAGTCTTTACCTTTATTTGCTTTTGTGTATCTTTAGCCGGTTTGGCAGGTATGCTTGTACATCCAGCGCTTAACAGCAAAAATATTATTAACCCTAATGAAACAAATGAACCCATTTAAACCCTTTTGATGTTTTTAATAAGATTTTATCAAATTTTATTTTGATCACTTTTGCTCTGTTTACAACAGACCCAATATGAACAATTTTATTGTTGATTATAGCCTTATCATACTTAGGAAAAACTGCTTGTAGCCTCCAAGTATATTTCAGAGCTATTTTTTGAGATTTTATATAACTTTTTTTATAAAGTTTATGGTTTTGCATCCAATTTATAAAATTATTGCGTGCATCTATTTTATGCATTGTCTCATCATACGTCTTCATATCTCTGCTGATACGTAAATACTGTGTAGCTTCTTTTGTAAGCATAGTGGTTTTTGACATTGTGTGCTGTGGTAAAACATTATGCATATAATTTATAATCACATCTTCAAAAAAGAGTAAAATTACCGCTGTTACAATGGGTAAAAATAGTAAAGCAAGTTGTTTATTACTGAGGTACAATTTCATCTATATGCTCCTTCTTCTTTACCTTTGTTAAAAAAGGCTGAACTAAGATTAATTCACCTTGCAGTGTTGTTGTATTAAGTATAAAGTTGTCTATTACTTTATATCCACCTTGATAATGAAGCTTCATAAAGTCAACTAACTTAACATAATTATTTCTTGGAATAGTGTAATTTATACTGAGATAGTGTGCGTTTTTATCATGATAAATAAACTTTTTCACTTTAAAGTTATAATTAGTTGCGAATCTATCAAAAAATTCTATTAAGCGTAAATCAGTAACTTCAATGCTATTTGGTGTGTGTAAGAGTTTACTTTTTACTTTTTTTGCTAGCCATGTATCTATCTTTTTTATTTCTCGTAGTTTTCTTGTGTTTTTAATATATTTTTGATTGATATTACTAATTTTAATTTCTTGAGAACTAAACCATTGATTTAAAAAGTATAAGAAAAAAGTTAAGACAATATTTATTATGAGGATAGTTATTCTTATCATTATTGTCTTCTCTCCCTTTTATGATGTTGTATATTTTTCTTCGTTTTTATACTGGCTTTATATAAAAGATTTTTATAATCAACTGATACACTTTTTTCAATTAATATATTTTTACTTATCGTTTCCATAGTTCTATTAAATTTTTTCTCAAATTTATACAAATTTACAAGTCTGCTAAATTGTTTATCAAAGTCCATTGTAAAGGAGATTTTCCCTTGTTCATATTTATATTGAAATGTGCTTGGTTTATCCAATAGCATCAATGGTTTGACAGCTATAAGTATATCTGTAGGTGTTTTATCAAGATATTTGTTAGTCATATCAATGGTATATGCATATTTATCAAGTTCTATGTGTGAAAGCATTTTTGTATGTCTATAAGCAGTAATATATCTATGTTTAAGTATTTGATTTTTTTGCAATAAATCTTCATAATCTTTAAATTTATTGAAGCTAAAATATCCCATTACAATTAAAAGTAAGAGAGATAGAAGTAAAAGGCTGTTTGTGAGAAGATTAAATTGCTGAATACCTTTTATAACTTTGGGAACAAAACGATTTTCTTTTGGAACTAACGCACTGCCTAAAGAGAGTATATACTCTTGCGGCTCTTCATTTGTTAGATTTTCTATAAATGTATTGGGGTATAAAATAGATATATTTACATTACTAAACATTGTAATATGTTGAGGAATGACATCATCAAGAGCGATAGAACCAGAGAGGGCAACTGTTTTAAAGTTTATTTCACGAAATTGATTGTTAATATAAGAGAGAGTCTGCGTAATATTTTCAGCAATATCCATTTGTATTGTTTCTGGTGTCTGAGATTGTACTTCTGTTGATCGGGAAAAAATCAGCTCTTTATTCTCAATTGCAATGATGAGAATAGTCTTTGCATATGTATGTACACATATATACGATTTTACTTGAATACATTTATTAGCTAAGGCTAAAAGCGCAAATTTATTCGTGGTAGTAGAACGTATTTGAGATAAGTCTTTAATAAAACTTAAAGATTTTAAAAATGTGGTTTCATCAATGGCCTCAACATTAATAAGGGTGTTTTCTTCATTCGTTTGTTTTTGAATTGTTTTAAAATTAAAAAGTATGTCTATTTTAGGATTTGCTTTTTTTATTTTATAAAGAAGATAATTACGTATATTACTACTATTCGCTATGGCTGTGGGAACTTCAATATTTTCAGAATATTCAAATTTTTGCTCAAGGGCTATATAAAAGTTTTTTTTGTTGTTTAAATATTGTGCTAACTGCTCAAGCTCTATTTCTTGTACATCTAAAACTATAAGTTTATTTTTTTTTTCTTCAAGAGATAAAACAAGAGCAAAGTTATTAAGTATAGAAATTGAACAAAAATTTGCCATAAATAATTATTCCCCTTTTTGAAATAAAACTTCGCTTAATTATAAGAATTTTACTTATTTATACCTCATTTTATCTTTATATTCTTAAAATATTTAAAAATATACTCTTTTTTAGATGTTTTAGAAAGAACAGAGTGCAATTGTTGCATCTCTTTTCCAAAATCTATCCAATTTCCTTGTTTTAAAAATTGTAAAGCCTGATTGTAATGTTTTAGTGCCTCTTTTGTTCCCTGTAAAATAGGTGCTTTTATTGATCTATTTTTAGATACAGAGATATTAAAGATGGCTTGAAGTGCTTCATCTAATGTCTTCCTCATTGCAATTTTATTTTTAAAGACTACAATCACTCTTTTAAGCTCAGGAATCTGACCTTGTTCTGACTGCAGATATACAGGCTCTACATAAAGAAAAGAGTTTTTAATAGGAATAACAAGCTGATTTCCTTTTATAACTCGTGAGCCTTCTTGTCCCCAGAGCGTAAGTTCGGCAGAGATCTCCGGTTTTTGGTTAATTCTTGCTTCTATTTGCATAGGTCCATAAATAAGCTTGTCTTTAGGGAGTGTGTAGACTATTAAATCACCATAATGAGGCGTATCACATCGTGCACACATCCATGCTACCATATTGTCCTTTTTTGAAGGATTAAGCGGCAGCATCAAAATATACTCTTCGCTTTTCATTTTTGGTAAACGCATAATAATATAATACGGAACCATTTTTTGCTCTTGACCTTCATACATAACATTTGGTATTTGCCAATAATCTTCCTGATTATAAAAGACTTTTGGGTCAGTCATATGGTAGGCATTATAAATTTTTACTTGAATATTGAACAAATCTGTAGGGTAACGGATATGCGCTTGTAAAAATTTTGGCATTGCTTTAAAAGGCTTAAATAGTTTTGGATAGATTTTTTCATAGGTCTGCAACAGTGCATCATGAGGATTAACAACATAAAAAGAGACATTACCATTGTAAGCATCAATCACTACTTTTACAGAGTTTTTAATGTAGTTGATGCCTCTTCTGATTGGGTTGCTTGAGATTGGTTCTGAATATGGGTACATATTGCTTGTTGTGTAAGCATCTTGTATCCAGTAAATTTTTCCATCTTTGCCAATCACTGTATATGGTTGTCTGTCGTATGCAAGAAAAGGTGCTAGCTTTGCAGCACGCTCAGTGA
>Ga0256829_1002254_pt1 | contig 14556 bp, 10 predicted proteins | sample 131447metaG_FD_185979 | JGI IMG/M metagenome (GOLD analysis project Ga0256829, IMG submission 185979) | Hydrothermal vent microbial communities from Lau Basin, Pacific Ocean - 131-447 | ecosystem: Environmental > Aquatic > Marine > Hydrothermal vents | place: Pacific Ocean: Lau Basin | collected...
CGGCTGTTCCGTGATCGGGTTGGTCGAAGTGGCACCCGATCAGGTGCACAAATATGGGATTGTCGATTACAGCCGCGACGATGCCGGCCGCATGCGGTTGCAGCACATGGTGGAGAAACCGGCAGCCGGTGAAGCGCCATCCAACTACGCCATGATCGGCCGCTATATCTTCACACCACGCCTGATGGCGCTGCTCAAATCGGTGCAGCCGGGGCGCGGCAACGAGATCCAACTCACCGACGCCATTGCGCTGCTTGCCAAGGAGGAGCCGGTCTATGGCGTGCTGCTCGAAGGACAGCGCTTTGATGCCGGCAATCCGGAAGGCTTTCTGCTCGCCAATCTCACCCTCGGCCTGCAACACCCCACCTACGGCGCCACGCTGCGGCAGGCGATTGCTGCGCTGCAGTGAGTCGATTGCAGCAGTGAGTCACCCGCAACCCCGCCCCCAACAGATCCTCGCACTGGATTGTGCTTTTGGTGAGACGGCCGCCTGCGTCATCACTCCGGAGGCTTCATATTGCTCCCCTGCCGCGCCACAACAGGGCGGCATCACCCGCTCCACCACCATCATGCCGCTGCTCCATGATCTACTGCAGCAGGCACAGATCGACTGGCAGCAGCTCGACCTGCTCGCCTTCGCCGCCGGCCCCGGCTCATTCACCGGCCTGCGCATCGCCGCCGCCACGCTGGCCGGCATCAACAGCGGTCTGCATCTGCCGATCCTGCATCTCGATGCGCTGGCCATCACCGCCCGGCAGGCAGCCGACATAAGCAACCAAGCCCTCTGGGTGGTGGAAGATGCGCGCGCCGATGAGGCGTTCATCGGCTGTTATCGGCAGGGGGCGACGATTGAGCCGGCGCGCTGCTGTCGCTGGTCGGAGATTGCGGCGATGGTGCGCCGCCAGCCTGCAGCAGCGATCACAGGCCACCGCCTGCCGGAGATCGACCTGCCGCTGCCGGTCATTCCACTCCGTCAAGATCGCGCCAGCGCGCTGATGGCGGAGGCCGTCGCGCAACGTCACGGCGACACCCACCGCTACCCGCAGCCGCGCTATCTACAGCGTTCGCAGGCGGAGAGGAGTCTCGATGCCGCAGGCTAAGTTGCGCGTGCTGTTCGTCTGTCTCGGCAATATCTGCCGTTCACCGCTGGCCGAAGTGGTGGTGCGTGCCGCTGCTGTCCGGCGCGGCCTGAGTCAGTTTCATTTCGCCTCAGCCGGCACAGGTGATTGGCATGTCGGCGGCGGTGCCGACCCCCGCTCGGCCGCTAAAGCGGCGGAACATGGGCTGGATCTCAGCCGCCATCGCGCACAACAGATCACTGCCGCCAACTGGCATGATTGGGATCTCTTCGTGGCCATGGACAACAACAACCGCGCCAACCTGCTGGCCATGGGTGTGCCAGCCGAGCGTATCTGGATGATGCGCCAGTTTGAGTCCGATCCAGAGTCGGCCAATGCCCCCGACGTGCCCGACCCCTACTACGGCAGTGGAGATGGTTTTGAGGTCGTCTATCAGATGCTCTGCGCCAATGCTGCCCCCTTACTCGATGCGCTGCAGGAGCGTTGGCAGTCACGCTGATCCGCGAGGCGATCGCATAAAAATGCTCATTCCCGAGGGTTGAATCGGGAATCCACGCAGTCATGGATCCCCGATAGAGGCACTCGGGGATGACGTGATTATTTTGTTTCAAGAGTGACATTGTTTTTTCAATCAGCGCGTTGCGGTGGACAGCGTGGAGGCGATGCCTAGGGTTTGCGGCAATTTTTTCTGGATGGTGAATCATGAGTATTGAGACAGAACTTCAACAGCGCAGCGGTGGCGTCTGCGAATTGTGCGGTAGCGACGCGGATCTGAGTGTCTATGCGGTGCCCGATAGCCCGACTGAGGGGGCGGATGCGGCCGTATTACTCTGCGCGACCTGCAAGCAGCAGATTGAGCAGCCGGAAACGGTTGATCCGAACCACTGGCGCTGCTTAAACGATAGCATGTGGAACACGACACCGGCGGTGCAGGTGATGGCGTGGCGGATGCTGGATCGTTTGAAGGGCGAGGGTTGGCCGCAGGATCTGCTCGATATACTCTATCTCGAAGATGATGTACGGGCATGGGCGGAAGCCGGTCAGGGCGCGGCAGAAGAGGATGCAGTGGTACATAAGGATGCCCACGGCGCGGTGCTGCAGGCTGGTGATACGGTGACGCTGATCAAGGATCTGAATGTGAAGGGCGGCGGCTTTACCGCCAAGCGCGGTACGGCGGTGCGCGGCATTCGTCTGGTTGCCGACAACGCTGAGCATATCGAAGGGCGTGTGAATGGTCAGACGATTGTCATTCTCACCCAGTTTGTGAAGAAATCGAGTTAATCCTGCCGCGCTGTGATGCGTCCGCTGCGACTGCTGATGCTTCTGCTCGCCGCTGTGGCGGGGTGGAGCGTGCCGCTGGCGCAGGCGGCGCAGAGCGAGTGGGCGCCGGAGCCGGTCAAGCATGACTGGGTGCAGCTGACCTCCGGCGAGTGGCTCAGCGGCAAGATCCATTCGATGTATGACGATACGCTGGAGTTTGACAGTGAGAAGCTCGATCTGCTGGAGATCGATTGGGATGATGTCAAAACGCTGCGCAGTTATCAGAAGTTGAATGTCTATCTGGGTGGTGAACGCATTGTCAGCGGTCAGCTGCGGGTCACCACCAAGCATTTGATTGTTCAGGGCGATGGCGAGCCGCAAACATTTGATCGCAACGCGCTGGTCTCGTTTGCGCCGGCCGGCCAGCGGCAGATCGATCTCTGGCTGATCAAGGCGGGGCTGAGCCTGAATTTGCAGCGTGGCAATACGCAACAGCTGGATTACACCGCCAGAGTATCACTCAATCGCCGCACGGCGCAGACCCGTTTCCTGATCGATTACATCGGCAATATCTCCCAGACCGATGCGGTCTCCGGCACGACCACCACCACGACCAACAACCACCGCATCAACGCCACCTCCAACTTCTATGTCACCCGCCGTTTCTTCTATTCGCCGATCAATGGCGAGTATTACCGCGACCCGTTTCGCAATATCAACCGGCGGCTCACCATCGGTGCGGGTCTCGGTTATGCGTTGCGCGATGAGAAGGATCTGAAGTGGGAGGTGAGTGCCGGCCCATCCTACTTGGCGACCCGCTATCGCTCGGTGCAGGCGGGGCAGAAGACACAGGAGTCGAGTCTGGCGCTGATGCTGGGGACGCGGCTGGATGCCGATATTACGGAAGAGCTCAGCTTTGAGTTTCAGTACGATATCAAGCTTACCCGACGCAGCGCCGGTGGCTACACCCACCATCTGATTGCCGCTTTCGAGCAGGAGGTGACCAAGCGGATCGATTTCAACATCTCCCTGATGTGGGATCGCATCAACAATCCGGCAGTCGATAGTCAGGGTGTGCTGCCGAAGCCGGATGATTATCGCATTTTGACAGGGATCGATTTCACCTTCGATTGAGCGCCGCTTTCGTAGCCCAATCGTATCCATTTTCGTATCCCTGCGTATCCCTATAGAAAAACGACCACGTCATCCCCGAGTGCCTCTATCGGGGATCCATTGCTGCGTGGATTCCCGATACAACCCTCGGACCTGTTAACGCGATTGCCCTGCTCACCCTTGCGCCTCCTCTTTTCATTGTTGGCTTGAAGCCGCATTATCCGCGATCTTATCGCGTGTGTTGGCGCGTGAATTGGATATGAGGAGTGGTTCGGTGAGCGAGCAATTTTCAGCAGAGCAGGGCGAGGCAGAATATCACGCGGCGGATGTCGAGGCGAAGTGGCAGCAGCGCTGGCAGGTGGCCGGTGTCGATGCGGCTTCGGAGGATTCGGATCGGGAGAGCTACTACTGTCTGGTGATGTTTCCTTACCCCTCCGGCAATCTGCATATGGGGCATGTGCGCAACTACTGCCTCGGCGATGTGGTGGCGCGTTATAAGCGGATGCGCGGATTTAATGTGCTGCATCCGATTGGCTGGGATGCTTTCGGTCTGCCGGCGGAGAATGCAGCGATCAAACACCAGCGGCCGCCGGCGGAGTGGACCTACGCCAATATCGATCAGATGCGCGCACAGCTCAAGCGGCTCGGCTTCTCCTACGACTGGAGCCGCGAAATCGCCACCTGTCACCCTGATTACTATCGCTGGGAGCAGTGGATGTTCACCCGCCTGATGGAGCGGGGGCTGGCCTACCAGTCCGATGCTGAGGTGAACTGGTGCGAGCCGTGCCACACGGTGCTGGCCAATGAGCAGGTGGTCGATGGCGTCTGCTGGCGCTGCGATACGCCGGTGGTGCGCAAGAATCTGAAACAGTGGTTTATCCGCATCACCGACTATGCCGAGGAGTTATTGGCCGATCTCGATCAGCTGGTTGGCGGCTGGCCGGAGAAGGTGATCGGCATGCAGCGCAACTGGATCGGCAAATCGACCGGTGCGACAGTGGCGTTTGCGTTGGAAGAGCGTGCCGGCGGCGGTCAGCTGGAGATCTTCACCACCCGTCCCGACACCCTGATGGGTGTCACCTACATGGCGGTGGCGGCTGGCCATCCATTGGCGGCCAAGGCGGCGGAGAACAACCCCGAACTGGCCGCGTTTATCGAGGCGTGCAGCAAGATCTCCACCAAAGAGGCGGATGTGGAGACGATGGAGAAGCGCGGCATGGCGACCGGTTTTTTCGCTATCCATCCGATCAGCGGCGAACGGGTGCCGGTCTGGGTGGCCAATTTCGTGCTGATGGGTTACGGCACGGGCGCGGTGATGAGTGTGCCGGCGCACGATCAGCGCGATTTCGAGTTTGCCAAGAAGTACGATCTGCCGATCAAGCAGGTGATTGCGCCGGTTGATGGGGCGTGGGATATCGAGGCGGCGGCGTTCACGGAGGCTGGCCTGCTGATTAACTCCGGCGAGTTCGATGGTCTCTCCTCTCACGATGCAAAAGCGGCGATCACCGACTGGTTGAAGGCGCACGGTGCGGGTGACGCGCGAGTGCAATACCGGCTGCGCGACTGGCTGGTGTCACGCCAGCGCTATTGGGGCGCGCCGATTCCGGTCATCCACTGCCCCGATTGCGGCGCGGTGCCGGTATCGGATGAACAGCTGCCGGTGGCATTGCCGACCGATCTGCAGCCGACTGGCGGCGCCTCGCCGCTGGTCGATTGCGATGCCTTCCGCTATGTCGATTGCCCGCAGTGCGGCCAGCCGGCCGAGCGCGAGCTGGACACCTTCGACACTTTCATGGAGTCCTCCTGGTATATGAACCGCTACACCAGCCCGCGCCACGGCGAGGCGATGGTCGATGCGGCGGCGATGCGGCGCTGGGCGCCGGTGGATCAATATATTGGCGGCGTCGAACATGCGGTGCTACATCTGCTCTATGCCCGTTTTTATCACAAGCTGATGCGCGATGTCGGGCTGTTTACCAGCGAGGAGGGGGGCGATGAGCCGTTCACCCATCTGCTGACGCAGGGGATGGTGCTGATGGATGGGGCAAAGATGTCCAAATCGAAGGGGAATACGGTCGATCCGAACGCCATTATCGCCCGCTTCGGCGCCGATACAGCGCGGCTGTTCACGCTGTTTGCCGCACCGCCGGAGAAGGAGCTGGAGTGGAACGATTCGGCGGTGGAGGGAGCGCACCGCTTTTTGAAGCGGGTCTGGCGTCTGCTCGATAAGTTGGATGCACCTGTGGCCGAGGTGGCTGAAGATGCGCGCGCCGTGAAAGCGTTGCGGCTGGCGATTCACAGCACGATTGAGAAGGTGACGCATGCGTTTGAGCACGGCTTCGCCTTCAATGTGGCGATTGCCGGCTTGATGGAGTTGAGCAACCAGCTGCAGGCCTTTGCGCCGCAGGGTACTGCGGGGTTGGCCGCCTACCGCGAGGGGCTGGAGGCGTTGACGCGCATGCTGGCGCCGTTTGTGCCGCACTTTGCCTGCGAGATCGGCGAACGGCTGGGGATGGAGAAGATGGCGGTGGTCGCCGACTGGCCGACAGTCGATGCGGCGGCGCTGGTGCAGGATGAGATCACGCTGGCGGTGCAGGTGCAGGGCAAGCGGCGCGGCGAGATCACCATCAGCAAGGATGCCGATCAGGATGCCGCACTGGCGGCGGCGCAGGCGGAGCCGGCGATTGCCAAGTGGTTGGAGGGGATGCAGATCGTGAAGGTGATTCTGGTGCCCGGCCGGCTGCTCAATCTGGTGGTGAAACCGGCGTGATGAAGCGTCTGACTGCTCCGCTGCTGGGCGCCTGGCTGGTGCTGCTGCTCGCCGGCTGCGGCTATCATCTGCTCGGCCATGGCGGCGGTCGCGGTGCGTTGCCGGCCGATGTGACGGCGGTAGCGATCAGTGGCAATGGTGATGCCGAACTGCTGCGCGGCCTGCGTCAGCGTTTGGCCGATGATGTGGCGGTGGTGGCGGCGGGCGATGCCGTCGATCCGGCGCATGTGGCGACGCTCTTTGTGCAGATGGCACCGGTCAGTTTCGCGCCATCAGCCTACAGCGCCAGCGGTGTGGCGACACAGTATCGCATGACCTTTGCAGGACAGATGACGCTGACGCGCGACGGACGCGAACTCTGGCAGAGCGGCAATATTCAGCGCCAAGGCGATGTCTATGTCACCACCATCGATCCGACCACCATCGAGGCGTCGCGCACGCGGCTGCTGCGCGATCTGCGCAAAGCCTGGCTCGACGATGCCATGGCGCGGCTGCGCTCCGGCTTTTGAGATGAGCTCCGCCGTGATCAACCGAGACTGAGCCGATGCGACTGCGCGCCGATCAGCTCCTGCCCCCCCAACATAGCCGTTACTATTTTTATGGCGACGATCACGATGCGATCTTCGAGGCGGCCGATGCGCTGCTGGCGGCTGGCTCGGATGCTGAAGGCGTGATTTGTATGCGGCTCGATGTGAGCGAGCTGGCACGCTTTGAGGAGGCGTCGAAAAACCTCGGCCTTTTCGGCCCATCGCCCTGCTATGCGCTGGTGCGCAATGCGCAGTCGGCGACACCGAAGCAGGGCGAGCATCTGAAAAAATTGCTGGCCAGCGACCTCTCCGAGCATCGTCTGATTGTCTGTGCGCCGGGGGTGGATTGGAAAAAGGCACTGCACAAGCAGTTGAAGGCGGATCCAACGCTGCCGCAGTGCGAGTTTCATCTCCCCGATGAGGCGGGCTTTGCCCGCTGGCTGGAGCGGGAGGTGGCGGCCTCCGGTCTGCAGATGGCGCCCGATACGGTGACGTGGATGGCCGAGCGGCTCTGCGGCATGCGGTTGGCGGCGCGGCAGTTGATTGAGCGGCTGAAGTGGTATGACAACGGCGCGGGCGAGCCACTGGGGTTGGATGTGGTCGGTGAACTGCTCGGCGAGCGGGCGCCGGGGGCGCTGGAGGATTGGTGCCACGCCACGGCGATGCGGCAGCCGGAGGCGGTGCATCTCTGTGTGCGGCTGCTTAATGAGCAGCAGGTGGCCGAGGTGCAGATGGTCTCCTGGCTGGGCACGCGGTTGCAGCAGTTGTTGATGTATCTCTGGTTTCAGGCCAAGCGTGACCGCAATCCGTTGATGGCGGCGAAGGTGTTTGGCGAGGCGCGGCAGAAGGTGCCGGCTGAGGCGGCCTGCTGGCGCGGCTCGGAGTTGCGCGAGGCGCTGGCCGAGGTGGTGCGCGCAGAGAAGCTGGTGAAGGGCGCGTCGATCGAGGAGAAACGAACCGTCATCGAGGGACTGACGCGGCGGCTGGTGGCGGGAGCGGCATGAGTTTAGCTGCTGAGCGGCTGGCCTTTGAGGCGGCGCATATCTGGCACCCCTACGCCAGCATGCAGCAGCCGGCGCCGGTCTATGCGGTGCGCGCGGCTGAGGGTGTCTATCTGGAGCTGGCGGATGGGCGCAAGGTGATCGACGGCATGTCGTCGTGGTGGTGCGCGATTCACGGCTACAATGTGCCGGAGCTGAACCGCGCCATCGAAACGCAGCTGGGCAAGATGGCGCATGTGATGTTCGGCGGCTTGACCCATCAGCCGGCAATCGAGCTGGCCGAACGGCTGCTGCAGTTGCTGCCGCCATCGTTGCAACACATCTTTTTCTGCGACTCCGGCTCGGTGGCGGTGGAGGTGGCGATCAAGATGGCGCTGCAGTATTGGCAGGCGCTGGGCGCGCGGCAGAAAACGCGCCTACTCACCATTCGTCACGGTTATCATGGCGATACCTTCGGGGCGATGAGCGTCTGCGACCCCGAGAGCGGCATGCATCATCTCTTTACCGGCCTGCTCGCCGAACAATTCTTCGCCGATGCGCCGACGGCGGCCGATGATGCGGCGTGGGATGATGCGCAAATCGATGCGTTTCAACAGATGATTGCCGCCCACCACGATGAACTGGCGGCGGTGATTCTGGAGCCGATCGTGCAGGGGGCGGGCGGCATGCGTTTTTATGCGCCGGAATTTCTGCGCCAAGTGCGCGCGCTCTGTGACCGCTACGATCTGCTGCTAATTGTCGATGAGATCGCCACTGGTTTCGGCCGCACCGGTACGATGTTTGCCAGCGAGCAGGCGGGGGTTGCTGGCGATATTGTCTGCATCGGCAAGGCGCTGACTGGTGGCTATATGAGTTTGGCGGCTACGCTCTGCTCTGCCAAGGTGTGCGCGGGGATTCATGCCGACGGGCGCGGCGTGTTGATGCACGGACCGACCTTCATGGCCAATCCGCTCGCCTGCGCCGTTGCCGCAGCCAGTATCGATCTGCTGCTCGCCTCGCCCTGGCAGCAGCGGGTGGCGCAGATTGAGGCGGGGCTGCGCGCCGGATTGATGGCGTGCCGCGATCTGCCGTCGGTGGCCGATGTGCGGGTGAAAGGGGCGATCGGGGTAGTCGAGATGCATGAGGCGATCGATCTGCCGCGCGTGCAGGCGGCGTTGATGCAGCAGGGCGTCTGGCTGCGCCCCTTCGGCAAACTGCTCTACACCATGCCGCCATTGACGGTGAGTGCGGCCGAGTTGGAGCAGATCACTGCGGCGATGCGCAGCGTGGTGGCGTCAAGATAAGCAGGCGCTGATGCGCGCGTTCAGCTGATGAGCATGTTCAATATGGACGGGAGGGCATGATGAGATTGATGCGAATGTGGGGGATGCAGATGCGTGGGATGGGCACGCTGTTGGCGTTGGCGGGGATGATGCTCGCCGCTGTGCTTGGCGGGACGCAGAGTGGATGGGCGGCGGAGGGTGTGGCATCGGCTGCGTCGATCACCTTGAGCGAGCAGCAGCGGGCGTGGATTGCGGCGCATCCGACGATTCGCGTGGCGGCGGTAGCGGACTGGCCGCCGCTGGAGTTTCAGGATAAACAGGGGCGTTATAGTGGTATTACGGTGCAGTTTCTGCGCCGCTTGTCGGCGTTCACCGGCCTGCACTTTGAACCCTATTTTGCCCCCTGGCCGGAGCAGCTGAACAAGCTCAAGCATGGCGAGCTCGACATCTCTGCCGGCCTCTACCGCACCCCTTCGCGCGAACAGTTCCTCAATTTCACCACCCCGACCATCGGCAGCGTCGATGCCATTTTTGTACGCAGTGACCACACCCATATCCACAGCATGGATGATCTGAAGGGGCATCGTGTGGCGGTCGAGAAAAGCTACTACACCGAAGAGATCCTGCAGCGCGAGCACCCCGAGATTCATCTGCTGCCGGTGAGCAATGCGCTGGAGGCGTTGAAGACGGTGGCGGTGGGGAAGGCGGATGCCTATATCGGCAATCAATATGTCGCCAACTACCTGATTCGCGAAAACTTTATTCCGGATCTGAAGCCGGTGGGCTACATGGGCAAGGGCGCGCGCGAGCTGGTGATGGGGGTGCGCAAAGATTGGCCGGAGTTGACGGCGATTCTCAATCAGGGATTGGCGGCGATCAGCGATGAAGAGCGCCAGCAGATCCTCGCCGACTTTGTCGATGCGCAGCAGCGGCCGCTGGAGGCCAAGCGGCTGGATGAGCAGCAGGTGCATATGTCGATCCTCTACTGGTTTATTGGTGTGTCGCTGCTGATCCTGCTGCTGATTATGGCCTGTAGCCGCTGGCGGATGATGCTCAAGCAGAAGGTGATGGTCTATGTGGTGCTGCCGATCTTTTTTGTCATCTCGCTGGTGCTTGGCTACGGCAGCTGGGAGGCGACAAAGTTTGAGACGGCTAAGGTGAAGGAGGAGCTCTTTCAGCACGCGACGATTCGCGCCGACCATATCGATGTGCGGCTACGTGAGTTGGCGACGGTGGCCAAAATCACAGCCGGCGTTGTGGCTGCCTCCGAGAGTATGCGCGAGGCCGACTATTATGAGATTCTCAAGCGCAATGTGCTCGACAGCCGCTTTATCTATGGCGCGGCGATTGCGTTGGAGCCGGGTGTGTTTCAGGGGCGCAAGCGCTTCTCACCCTATGTCTATCGCCATAATGGCACGCTGAAATCGATCGATATTGCAAATAGTTACGATTACCTCGCGCCCGATATGGAGTGGTATGCCGCCCCGCGTGCGCGCCACCATGCACTCTGGACGGAGCCCTATTTTGATGCGGGCGCGGGCAACATCTACATGACCACCTACTCGGTGCCGATTCTCCGCAAGGGGAAGCTGATCGGTGTGGCGACGGTGGATGTCGATCTCTCCGATATGCCTGCTTTTAGCGGATTTGACCGCAGTGAGGCACCGCGTCTGGCGATTATCAGCAGTGCCGACCGTTTTATTTTTCACCCTGAGGCGTCCCTGTGCGGACAGCCGATCCAGGCGATGCGAGGCTTCTCTCCTGCGCAGATGCAGAAGCTGGAGCGGGCGCTGCATCATGAGCATGTCGGGGTGTTTGATCTGGAAAACAGCGCCGGTGATGACCTCTTCGCCTCTTTTGCGCCGATTGCACATGCTGGCTGGAAACTGTTTGTTTATGTGCCGCAGGCGGAGGCGCTGGCGATGGTGGCGGCACACGCCAAGATGCAACTGCTGTTATTGACAGCGGCGTTGTTGCTCTCACTGCTTGGCGCGATCCTGTTTACCGATCGTATCACCAAACCATTGGCGCGCTTGAGTGATGTGGCGGGTGCACTGGCCGAGGGGCGGCTGGATGTGGAGATTCGCCACCGGGGTCATGATGAGGTGGGGCAGCTGGCTGAGGCGTTTCGGGTGATGGTGCAGAAGCTCTGCGCCCGTGAAGCGGCGTTGCAGCAGCTCAATGATGAGCTGGAGGCGCGGGTCGAGGCGCGCACAGAGGCGCTGAAGGAGAGCGAAGAGACACTCCACCGCATCTTTGAAGGGACGCCTGTGCCGCTGGTTATTTCGCGCATGGAGGATGGTGTTGTGTTGCGCAGTAATCGGGCGATGAAGACGTTTCATCAGCTCTCCGGCGATGCGCTGGAGACGGTGCGGACGGTGGATGCATATGCCGATCCCAAGCAGCGCGTTGCGGTCTTGCGGGCATTCAAAGATAACGGTCTGGTTGATCAGATGGAGGTGCAGATCAAACGGCTGGGGACGGGGGAGGTGCGCACCTGTCTGATCTCCATCCACCCCGTTCAGGCGATGGGTGAGATGGTGTTTCTGGTCAGTATGGTCGATATCACTGAACGTAAACAGATGGAGGCGGCGCTGGAGCAGGCCAAAGAGGCTGCTGATGCGGCCAATCGGGCGAAGAGTGATTTTCTGGCCAACATGTCGCATGAGATTCGCACGCCGATGAACGCGATCATGGGCTTGGGGCAGCTGGCGCTGATGACGGATCTGACCCCCAAGCAGCAGGATTATCTGAATAAAATCAACCGCGCGGCCGAGTCGCTGCTTGGTATTATCAACGACATTCTTGATTTCTCCAAGATCGAGGCGGGCAAGCTTGAAATGGAGTCGGTCGAGTTTGATCTCAATGACGTGCTCGATAATGTGATCAATCTGGTGGCGCAGAAGGCGAGCGACAAGGGGTTGGAGTTCCTTATTGCCACCAAGCCGAATCTGGAGATGTCGCTGGTTGGCGATCCGCTGCGATTGGGGCAGATCTTGATCAATCTGGCCAACAATGCGGTGAAATTCACCGAGCAGGGGCAGATCGTTATCGAAGTCGATGAGGTGGCGCAGCAGGATGATGAGATCACGCTGCGCTTTGCCGTGAGCGATACCGGCATCGGCATGACACCGGAGCAGCGCGGCAAGCTCTTCCAGGCATTTTCGCAGGCGGATAGCTCCACCACTCGCAAATATGGCGGCACGGGGCTGGGGCTGACCATCTGCAAGCGGCTGGTGCATATGATGGGCGGCGAGATCGATGTGACTTCGGAGGCAGGCAAGGGGAGCTGTTTCTTCTTTACCGCCAACTTCGGCAAGGGGAGCGCGCGGCTGCGGGAGCGGGAGGTGGTGCCGCGTGAGCTGAATGATCTGCGCGTGCTGGTGGTCGATGATAATCCGACCTCGTGTGAGATCCTGCAGGGCTACTGCCGGGCGTTCGGTTTTGCCTGCGATGTAGTGCATTCGGGGGCTGCGGCCATTGAGGCGGTGGCGCAGACGGCAGACGAGCAGCCCTATCAGCTGCTGCTGATGGATTGGCAGATGCCGGAGATGGATGGCTTGGAGACGAGCCGGCGCATCAAGGCAGCTGGCGATTCGGCTCCAGCGATTATTGTGGTCTCCGGCTTTGGTCGTGATACTCTGATTCATGAGGTGGAGGAGCTCGGCTTGGATGGCTATTTGAGCAAGCCGGCCAGCCAGTCCGATCTCTTTGATGCGATCATGCTGGCATTTGGTCAATGCAGTGCGCGGCGTAAGCAGAGGACCAGCGTGCAGATTGCTGTGGCACCACACGTGCGCGGCGCGCATCTGCTGCTGGTGGAGGATAATGAGATCAATCAGCAGGTGGCGATCGAGTTGCTGGAGCAGGCGGGACTGCGGGTGAGCGTGGCGAACAACGGGCAAGAGGGTGTGGATGCGGTGATGCAGCACGATTTCGATGGCGTGTTGATGGATCTGCAGATGCCGGTGATGAATGGATTTGAGGCGACCCGCATCATTCGCAGCGATCCGCGTTTCAAAGATCTGCCGATTATCGCCATGACTGCCAATGCCATGGCTGGCGATCGTGAGGCGTCTCTTGCCGCCGGCATGAATGCGCATATTGCCAAGCCGATTGAGCTGGATGAGCTGTTTCAAACGCTGAACCGGTGGATCAAAGCCTCCGATCCGGCTGCAGCGCCAGCAGTAGCGACGGCCGATGCCTCTGATGATGTGAGCGACATGCCTCCGATGGCCGGGCTCGATATTGCGGCGGGGCTGCAACGTTTGGGCGGCAACAAAAAGCTCTATCGAAATATCCTGCTCAAGTTCCGCCATAGTCAGGCGGATGCGGTGGCGGTTGTGCGGCAGGCGATTGCCGATGGTGATATGGATTTGGCGATTCGTACCGCGCATACCCTCAAGGGGGTGGCGGGCAATATCGCTGCGCTGTCACTGCAGGAGGCGGCCAAAGCGCTGGAGATGGCGCTGCGCGCAGAGGAGCAGTCGCTGGATGTGCACTATGCGGCGGTGGAGCAGGCGTTGCAGCAGCTATTGGAGGCGACGGCGGTGCTGGAGGCGGATGAAGCGTATGCCGTCGCGGATGGTGCTGACGTTGATTCTGCGGCGGTGATGACGCAGCTCGATAGCTTGATTGCACTGCTTGAAGATGATGATACCGAGGCTGAGGCGCAGCTGGATACGCTGCTGCAGAGCTTGCGCGGAGATGCGAAGGCGCATGCGGCGTTGCGGGAGGTTCGCGATGCGGTGGGGGGATATGATTTCGAGTCTGCGCTGGCTGTTGCGCAGGCGTTGCGCACGCGGCTGGCGGAAGGGGGCTAAGCTGCTGTGGCAGCGGGACGTGTCATGAGGATGGCATCTTCGCGGCGGCCATTGGCGTCTGGCGGGTAGTAATCGGGGCGGCAGCCGCAGACCTCGAAGCCGAGAGCGGCGTAGAGGTTGCGGGCGGCGCGGTTGGATGCGCGCACCTCCAGCGCTATGCTGGCATCCGGTGCATCATCGATCAGCATTCGGGTCAGACGGTTGGCGATGCCCTGGCGTTGATGCTGCGGGGCGACAGCGATCTGCATGATCTGAATCTCATCCAGCACAGTGAGCGAGAGTAGATAGCCGACTACGATGCCCTGTTTTTCGCAGAGCAGTAGATCGTAGCCGCTCTCCAGTGCGGAGAGCAGCGCCGCGCGTGACCAGCCGTCGTCGAAGAGCTGGCGGTTGAGTTGATAGATCGCCTCCAGATCATCACTTGTGCCCCGGCGTAAGCTCATGGGTAGCGATAGATGCCGCCGCGCAGCAGCCCGGCGAGGTCGGTGATAGTGGTTTCCATGGTGAGTCTGTCCGGTGTGGCCGGCAGGCCGCAGCTGCCGGTTTCGACGATCACATAGCCGCCGGTGATGAGATGGGCGGGGGCATGGGTGAGGATGGTGGTCAGGAACTGAAGTCCGTCGGCGTGGTCGGTGAGCGCTTGTTGCGGCTCAAAAGCGAGCTCTTTGGCAAGGCTGGCCATCTCCGATTGGCTGACGTAGGGCGGGTTGGAGATGATGGC
>Ga0256829_1002255_pt1 | contig 14541 bp, 10 predicted proteins | sample 131447metaG_FD_185979 | JGI IMG/M metagenome (GOLD analysis project Ga0256829, IMG submission 185979) | Hydrothermal vent microbial communities from Lau Basin, Pacific Ocean - 131-447 | ecosystem: Environmental > Aquatic > Marine > Hydrothermal vents | place: Pacific Ocean: Lau Basin | collected...
GTGACAGATATGCTCTGAACTTTTATAATGAAATGTACGGAAAGTTATAGATGAAAGTAGTTGCATTTTTGTTGGTGCTTTTGAGCGCTGCGTTTGCAGAAGATTCTCCAAACGCAGTGGATGCAAATACAAGTACAAAAATGCAGTCTATGGACAAATCTGCACTTTTAGAGGGTGAACCCGTTATTATTAAAGACACCTCGGGGATGAGTGATGCTGAAATAAGAGAAAAAGCCGAGCGCTCCGACGTAAATACAACTAAAACTGTGCGTTTACCTGTTAGTAATGTTGTAAAGGCTATAGATAAAACAGGAAAGGTAGACATTTCTAAACTACAGCAACCTTGGGAAAAACTTTCTCCTACGCCTACAAAATATGATTGGGTACAGACAAAAAAAGGGGAGTGGTTCAAAGGGAGCATAAAGGGTATGTTTGATGATGAACTGGAATTTGACAGCGAAGAGATAGGTATTTATAGTTTTGATTTTGATGATATTAGGCAGATTAAAAGTTATCATATCATTGATGTGAATGTTGAGGGTGTGGCAACAATTCCTGGAATTTTACGGTACAAAGATGGAAAATTTCGTATTATACAAGGAAAAGAGACCTTCAGTTTTGATAAAGAGCAGATTGTCTCTTTTGCTATTTCAGGAAATAAAGAGCGGCAACACTGGTCTGGAAAAATTTCTATAAGTTTTGACACTCGCAGCGGAAATCGTAATCAGTTTGACTACACAATGCAGTCAAATCTCAAAAGACGTACCGCAAAAAGCAAGCTTCTTTTAGATTACATTGGACGTATTTCACGGGCAGAAGGTATTGAAACTGCCAATGATCATCGTGTAAATGAGAAGTATGATGTCTATTTAACACGTTACTTTTTTTGGACACCGCTCTTTTCAGAGTACTATACGGACAAATTTAAAAATATCAGTGCACAATACACTGCCGGCGTGGGGCTTGGATACACAGCCATAAAGACAAAGAAAATAGAGTGGGATTTCTCTGGTGGTCCGGCAGTATTGAGAACAAATTATATAGATGTCCCTCAGGGTGAGGATAGTTCTGTTGTCTCTCCATCACTTGAAATGAGTACGAGATTGGAGTATGAGGTATCTAAAATAACAGATGTGACCTACCAGTATAAACTTACATTTACAAATAAAAATTCAGGGCGCTACAAGCACCATATGGTTCTCAAGATAGAAAATGAACTTTTAGAGTGGTTGGATTTTGATATTACCGGAATTTGGGACCATACACAGTTACCTGAAGTGGATTCTGATGGGAGAAAACCACTGCAAAATGATTATCAGATGTTAGTTGGAATAGGGATAGAGTTTTAAGTCTTAGTGAGCAGATGCTTGCGTCTGCTGATAAGATAACACTTAGTGGTGTATGGGTTATCAGCAGCATTGTCAAATATTCCAGGATTTGCATTACAAGCAGTTGTCACAGTATCGCAATTACTGCTTGCAGATACACTGGCTTATGTTCAACACTACTGTACTGAAAAATTAAGTGCACAGCTTCCTGAGTCAGAAAAAGAAGGGGGGACTGGGTTTAAGATTGAAGCGTGCATCAAGGTGTTGACCGTTTGAGCAGTCAACTGTAAGCATGTAAAGGGTTACTGACAAAAAGTGACAGATAAAATATTCCGGCCAATAAACGCTTGCCTGATTTGACAGTTGATTGGTTTTTAGAAAGCGTGAATAACAGTGTCATATTTTTTACGAATACTATTGGCGTAATGAGCTTGATGTCACGAAATCCAGCATTAACGCTCCTTATCTCAGTCATTTACTTGCCACAATTTACTGGGTTTCATGCTTCAACCCAGCCTACCTTGCTAGGGCGACCAGACTGGGCGAAAATCATTATTACTGGTATTTTTCGTCAAATTGACTGGGTTGGAGCCGTCCACATTCATGATATAAATGTCCCAGAATTTTAGGCGACTCGTAAAAACGATTTTTGTGCCGTCGGATGACCAGACTGGTAACCTGTCCTGCCGTCCGGGGTTTTGAGTCAATCTGACCGGATTGGAGCCATCTGCATTCATCACATAGATTTCCTCGTTGCCATCTCGGAAACTAATAAAAGCGATTTTCTTCCCATTGGGCGACCAAATTGGATTCGCATCATATCCGGAATTTTGACTCAGGTTGACCGGGTTGGAACCATTCGCATTCATGGCATAGATTTCAAGGTTACCGTCACGGTCACTAATAAAAGTGATTTTTGCTCCATCAGGCGACCAGATTGGAGAGTCATCATGTCCGGGATTTTGCGTCAGGTTGACCGGATTGGTGCCGTTCGCATTCATGACATAGATTTCAGTGTTGCCATCACGTTTACTAACAAAAGCGATTTTTGTTCCATCGGGCGACCAGACTGGGGTAACATCAATTGCTGGATTTTGCGTCAGGTTAACCGGATTGGAGCCGTCCGCATTCATGACATAAATTTCATCGTTACCGTCGCGGTTGTTACTAAAAAAAGCGATTTTTGTTCCATCGGGCGACCAGACTGGATTCTCATCAGTTCCGGGGTTTTGACTCAGGTTGATTGGATTGGAACCATCCGTATTCATGACATAGACTTCATTGTTACCGTCGCGGTCACTAATAAAAGCGATTTTTGTACCATCAGGCGACCAGACTGGGATAGAGTCATATGCTGGGTTTTGTGTCAAGTTGACCGGATTGGAGCCGTCCGCATTCATCACATAGATTTCAGGGTTACCGTCGCGGTTACTCTCAAAAGCGATTTTTGTATCGCCGCCACATACGCTTAATGGTAACAAAGTAGAACGCGTTAGTTCATCACCAAGATACAGCGGCGAATAGGCGTAATAACACAGGATTTGAGTTTTGGTCAGGTTGTTTTCATCCAATGGGATATTGGTAGTGCCAATTTTGAGATTGACAGTGCTGTAGTTGGCAGCACCCAGATAGGTTGAATTTTCAGGATCCAGATCAAATCGTCCAGTTTCTTTCAGAGAAAACCAGTTACCGTTTAAATCAAATCGGTCGTAATCCCCCAAATAGCCCAACACAGTACGTGGATTGGGGGCGGTTTTTAGTCCATAAACATTGGCATACATTGTCAAATCATCCTGATTAAAGAAGCCGTCATTATTAACGTCTAATATGGATTCCCGAATGGGTGCATCAGGTGGAGAAGATGCGGTATCTTTATCCAGTGAAAGTGTAGCTGCATAAGCATCAAGCATGGCGATATTTGCACCGCTATCAGTTAAACGGGTATTATCCACAATGGCATGAATGGTGTCTGCCATAGGACGGTCTTTGAGACTCGGATCGAGCGCCCACAGATAGGCAGCTAAACCGGCAACCTGTGGCGCTGATAAACTGGTGCCGGAGACGGTATCAGTACCTGCAAGGTTTAACCGGTTCTCTCCCAGCGCATAAACCGCATCAAAACCAAAATCGCTATTAAAGGATGAATCGGTAGCAATATCGGCATTGCCCACCATAATGACATTGTTTTCTATCTGGTCTTTATTGGTAAGAGCTGCGGTGACATTTAGTAAGATTTGATAGATAACATCATCCGTGCCAATCAGATCATAGCCGGGCTGAGTGCCGCTACCATCCCCCCAGTTTTTTGCGCCGCTAGCCAGATCTAGACCACCTGAAGCGGCTAAATTGATAGGGCTGTTAAAACCCATAATGCTCAATTTAGGGTAAATAACAGAGGTCGGTTCATTGATTTCATCTCCCCCCGCCGTGGTGATAATAAAATCACCCCATAAATCATGGGACATTTCTCGCCAGCTCATCGCCAACAAGGCTCTGGTGTAAGAGGAGGTTATCTGTCTGAAATCGGCTCGGCTACTGCCATCAGCAATCGACTCAGCCGTACATGTGCCATCACAACGATCTTTAAAACCCAGAGAATAATTAACAATGGTTTTTTCACCGCCATTTAAGCGCAAAGCGGTATCCAAGACATCCAGTTGCTGTTGATAAGTCAGGCCAGAAACCGATAACAGGGTAAGTTTGACACAACCGGAAAAAGGCATGGCGCCCGTTTGGTTGCTAGGAGAAAATTCAGCCGCGGCAATTGCGGCGACATCCCAACCATGGGTTTGCCCATCATCCAAAACACTACCGACCAAACTATAGTTTGGAAATTCACGGTTGATGTTGTCGACCATTGCGGCATCGAGGCTCGCCAGTGAACCAAACTTATCGACAATCAGTAGCGAAACGGGGTTATTCAGGCAAGAATCCAGTAGCTTTCCACCTGCATTCCATGCTGTGGTCAGTCGCGCATTCAGTAAGTGGTCATTCGTCATATTTGGGGATATGCTGGGAGAGGCATCGGAATAACCAGGGATTATTCTGTTGCTACCTTGCTGCCCTGGAATGGCAAATGCGATACCCGGCATGTCAGTTAACTGCTTGGCTAAATCTGCCAGTGATGAAAAATCGCTTTGTCTGGGAACGCTAATCGTTAGAAATAAGGATGATGCCCGACTGCTGACGATTTTAGCACCCAACTTATCGAGTGCGGTATTGACCTGTTCCACGGTAGCATCTGGATCCAAAACAACATCAAGACGTGTTAGTATTGCATCGTCAACAATATCATCCCTCTTTGCAGCAACAGGTGTTATTTGAACCACGGCAGCTTGCGCGTTAGAACTCGCTGGACCGTTGAGTCTACTTGTATCTCTTGAAGGTGTTTTATCAACATGACTGCTACCACCACAAGAAACCAGTTGAAGTACTAATATTAAAGCAAAAATAATTCGTCTCATTTTATCATCCTTTTTCGTTCTACTGCTTGTTTGGTTTCATTCTTCAACACAGCCTACTGTGCTAATGAAACCATGAAAAATTGCTGGCGGCTACAATCGGCGAAAGCTGAATATCACCCGTTCCATCTACATTCATTAGATGAATTTGAGTCTTGAATGTAATGTGATCTTTGAGTAGATAAGCTATTTTTAATCCATCAGTTGACCATTTAAGCGCTCCCCCAGGAATATACGGTTGAGATACGAGTAAAGTTTGATTACTGCCATCTGAATTCATGACAAATAATCCTTTTTCACTTTTATAATTGACACTACGATCTGATACAAATATAAGTTTTGTACCATCAGCCGACCAAGTAGGATCCCCTTCTACATAAACGGTAAAGGAAGGAGGATTGTAATCAGGTGTTAACTTTATCTCAGTACCGCCATTTACACTTACTTTATAAATACTGGTACCATTCCCATAAGCAATTTGCGAACTATCAGGGGAGACAGCAACATAATTTATAGTAGAGTTACTAGCCGATTCTATTACAATATTTTGCCCGCTCCCATCAACTGCGACAGTATGAATACGGGCAATACCATTGTTAAAGATATTTCTAGTGGCAAAGGCGATCTTAGTTCCATCTGGTGACCATGCCCAAGCTTGATTAACCGGCGTACCTAAAGAGACTCGATTAGTTCCGTCTGCATCCATAATATAAATTGAATCATCATTACCGATAAATGCAATTTTACTGCCATCTGGAGACCATAATGGATCACCTTCAGCACCACTACTTTGGGTTAAGTTCTTTTTCCCCGAACCATCTATATTCATAACATATATTTCTTCATTATTATTGGAGTTATCGGCGTAGACAATTTTAGAACCATCAGGCGAAATATCAGGCTTATATTGATTCCCAGTACCCGTTAAATTAATTAGATTCGATCCATCCTCATCCATTGTATAAATATCAAATTGATTGGTACTACTATCAAAAGAAGTAAAAGCGAAAGACGGGTTATTTATTTTTCCACTGCATACACTGACAGGTAATAAATTATCAAGCGTAGCTTGATCTCCCAGATACAAAGGCGAATATGCGTAGTAACATAGTATTTCTGTATTGCTAAGATTATTTTCATCCAGGTTAATCGTGGTGGCACCGATTTTCAAGGGCACTGTTCCATACTTGGCTGCACCTAGATAATTGGAGTTTTCGACATCCAGATCAAACTTACCAGATGCCAATACACCAGAGAGACCTCCCATCCCATGCAGATTAAGCCTGTTAAAAGCTACCTCCGTCGACTGTGTAAATGGATCAGGAGCAGTAGATAGATTGGCGACATTGGCAAAGAGGGTTATATCGTCCTGATTAAAAACTCCATCATCATTAAAGTCGAGCATAGCGGCACGAACTGTGGCTGCAGGGGGTTCAGATGAGGCATCGCTGTCAAGTGAGAGTAATGCGGCTAGTGCATCAAGTTTGTGTTCGCCAGTTGTAGTATCTATAGTGGCAGAATTAACAATGGCATGGATAACGGGAGATGTATTTAATATATCGATAGCATCACGTAATCCGATGCCATCCAATGCCCACATGAAAGCTGCCAGTCCGGAGACTTGTGGCGCGGCAAAGCTGCTACCGGAAATCAGACTATTACCAGAGAGGTCGGGGATTTTTTGTGCGGGTATATCAACATCTACTCCGCTGTCTGAGGGACTACCTTCACCTTGTCCTACTATAATGACATTATGAGCTGCTGTTGTATCCACTCCCACGGATGCAAGAAAATTTTCCATATTTCTGAGTTTGGCTAATTCGGTACTGTCTGTCTGGATAAACTTGGCGCCCGGATCTGTATCCGTACCCCAGTTAGTTTGCGTTGAAGCAATGAAATCGCTGTCGGTAACATAACTCAGTGCACTGTTATAGCGGGCGATACCAAGTGCGTGATAGGTTTGGGTCAATTCCTGACCAGCCTCATCCCCTGCAGCGGTAACGATGACCAATTGATTCCAGAAATTATGAGTGCTTAATTTCCATGCTAATGCCATCCATGCCCGTTCACTTGACGTAGTAATGTTTTTAAACTCATCTAGTTTACTACCATCTGCCACAGATGCGGCAGTACAAGCGGTATCACAGCGGTCTTTAAAACCAAGTGAATAGTTTAAGATTGCGGGCTCTGAACCCAAAGTGCTAAGATAAGTTGCAATTTCTACCAATTGTTGCGCATAGGTTAAACCTGAAACAGATAGAAGCGTCAGGTTGAGACAGCCTGAAAATGGCATGGCACCTGTCGATTCACTGGCTGAGAATTCAGCAGCAGCAATAGCAGCGACATTCCAACCATGGGTTTCACCATCATCCAGTACACTGCCTTTGAGGGTATATTGAGGGAACTCCTTGGCAATACGTGCTTGCATTGCTGCTCCCATACTAGATAATGAACCAAACTTATCGACAATTATCAGATTGACTGGGTCAGCCACACACTCATTGAGCAATCCACCTGCATTCCATGCAGCGGGAAATTTTGAGTTTTGCAGAAAATCGATACTCTGGCTATCAACCGGAGGATTGGCATTGGCGAAGTCTGGAATAGCTCGTGTTTGCGCCTCTTTACCTGTAAAAGCAGTCACTATACCTGGCAATTTAGCAAGCTGATCTGCTATGTCTGCTAGTTGAGTGGAATTTGCTTGACGAGGAAGCTCAAGTGTTACTATAGGCGATTTTGGTTGACTTGTAACTATTTTTGCACCTATTTTGTCCAATGCATCATTCACTTCGCCTACAGTTGCGTTTAAATCAAGGACAACATCCAAGCGAGTTAATATGACGCCGTTTTGGATATCTTGTGATTTCGCTGCTTGTGGTTTTATGGATACAATTGAGTTGAGGGCAATAGATTCTGCCGCACCATTGAGGCGTCCAGTAGAATGTTCACTAGTAGTTACTTGTTTATTTTGCGAATTTCCACATCCACTCAACAATAAAAAACTTGTTGTAAGAATGATAAAAATAAAGCACCAGTTGCTTAGTACCGTCCTGTTCCAAAAGGAATCTGTATATGAAGGTCTCATAATTTATCCTTATATTATAAACATACTAGTACTAATCCTTTTAAAGAAGTGTTAAAAATATATATTAGAAATTATTATTTAAGTTTAATTGTGTTTCTTATTGTAGTTAAAAAGAAGGATGTAAAAGGTTGGAGAAGGTCGTTAAATAGGAGTATATAAGCCCGAAGGCTTATATTACAGGCGTGATTCGTAACGTCTCATCATATAAAGACGTTTAAGCATTTTCTTACGAGAAGCAATTTTGAACTTCTTACGTTTTTCAGTCTCTGTTTCGTGGAAACGGCGAGCACGAGCTTCTGTAACGATTAAGTTACGGTCAACTTGTTTTTTGAAACGTCTGTAAGCAGCATCAAAGTTGTCATCTGAACGTAGTACAATACCAGGCATATCACATCACCCACTTTCTGTTAAAATTTGAATCGGAATTATAACGAAATTCTATCTATTTAGCAAACTTTATATTTAGTTATTTATTTTATAAACAAAAATTATGTTAAAATTACGTTTAGATAATAAAAGGAGTCAGGATATGAAACAAGTAACACCTCTCCTATTGTTAATGCTAATGGGAGTCTCTTGTGCTGCGTTTGGTTCAGACATAAGTTTTGACAAACAGATTTTAGCGATACAAAATGCTCCACAAGAGAAGCGATTTGAGCTTATGAATGCTTTGAAAGAGAAGATGGCAGGCATGAACCTTGTTGAGAGAAGCTACGTAAGCGATTCTTTAGAGGAAAATAGAGCAAGACAAACAGGCTGCAGCATGCAAACGCGGCAGATGATAGAAGTCCGCAAGCAAGAACTCGCTCAAGAGATGCAGTCACAAACTGCATTGCGTTTGAGTGAGTATCAGAGTTTTTTACAAAGAGTTGCGCAAGAGGTCAATACAAGATTAATCAACCCGATAGTAAATCCTCCTTTACCGTTTGCAAATTAAGGTCAAGATGATGCGGAACACTCTTTTGGTTTGGGTACTCTCTCTTTTTTTTACGAGCAGTGCTCTGCTTGCTTACGTAGATAGTGATATGGATGGTGTTTTAGATAAAAATGATAAATGTCCAAATACCCCTTTAAGTGAGTTGGTAGACAAAAATGGATGTAGTACAAAAAAACTCTACAGAGAGTATCATTTTGATGTAGTATATGGTTTTAACTATGCAGATACTGCACCACTTGTGAGTAAACATCTCAACATTCCCTCTTTTAGTCTCAGAGCAGACCTTTACTATAAAAATTACTATTTGCAGAGTTATACATCTTACTATGTAAACAGTGATGCAAACAATGATGTTGAACATGGATTTTATGATACCTATGTCGGTGGTGGTTACCAAAAGAGCTTTTTTGACGCACTTTTTGTAAGCGGCGGTGCGGGAGCACTACTGCCGACGTATAACGATAAAGTCATTACAAACAATACGGACTACCAACTGCAGGCAAGTGTAAGTTATATGAAAAATAGCATGGTTATCTTTGGGAGTTATGCGTACACATTCATAAATGATATTGACCCAACAGAGGTTTCGATTTTCCAAAATACAAATGCTTACAGTTTAGGTGCCGGTCGCTATTTTACGAAAAAAATTTATGTTAGTGCATCATATGGCTTTACCAATAGTGTATATACCGATGTGACAGATATAACAACAACTTCACTCTACACAAGCTATACCATTAACAAGCATAAATACTTTATCTTTCGCTATACATATGGTTTGAGTAAATCAGCAAACGCGAACTCTGTTTCACTTTTAATGGGCTACCATTTTTAAGCACAAAATTGTAGTATAATTCGACTATGATTGCGCAAGATTCCATAGAAGCCCTTAAGGCACGACTTGATATTGTTGATGTTGTCGGCTCCTATGTGGAGCTGAAAAAGGCAGGCGGAAACTTTAAAGCACCCTGTCCTTTTCATGATGAAAAATCCCCCTCATTTGTAGTAAGTCCACAAAAACAGATATACCACTGTTTTGGGTGCGGGGCTGGAGGCGATGCCGTCAAATTTGTGATGGAGTATGAGAAGCTTAACTACCCAGAAGCACTTGAAAAGCTCGCAGAGTCCTACAACTTTACACTCACATATACCGATAACAAACATAACAAACCCCGCTCACAAGTTATGGACAAACTCAACGAGTGGTACCAAACGCTTCTGACACATAATCAAACAGCCATGCGCTACATTAAAGAGCGCGGTATTTATGAGAGCAGCATCGAGAAGTTTGGCATCGGCTATGCTCCCGATTCAAACGCAACTATCAACTACATAAAGTCGCAGCAGTTTTCCATAAAAGAGGCTGTAGATATGGGTGTGGTCGGTTACAATCAAGAACGCAACCAGACTTATGCGCGTTTTATTGAGCGTATTACCTTTCCTATCTACTCTGCAAATGGGAGCATTGTTGGATTTGGCGGGCGTACCATTACGGGTCATCAGGCAAAATATGTCAACTCTCCAGAGACTGCGTTTTTTAACAAGTCTCGTCTTTTGTATGCCTACCATCTTGCCAAACAGGCACTGCACAAAAAACAGGAAATCATTATAACAGAGGGCTATTTGGATGTTGTGATGCTCCATCAAGCCGGTTTTGACAATGCAGTCGCAACACTTGGAACAGCACTTACACATGAACATCTACCCCTGCTTCGCAAAGGCTCACCCCGTGTTGTAATGGCATACGATGGTGACAAAGCAGGGCGCGCAGCAGCGCTGAAAGCCTCAAAACTTTTAAGTGCAAGCGGCTTTAACGGTGGCGTGGTTGTATTTGGCGGTGGGCTTGATCCTGCAGATATGGTAAAAGAGGGACGTGTAGAGGAGCTTGGCAATATGTTTAGAGAGCCAAAGCCTTTTATAGAGTTCGTACTCGATGAGATACTTTCTCTTTATAATTTACAAGACCCAAAAGCAAAAGAGGCGTGTATGCAAGAGGGCATCGCCTACTTAAAAACACTCTCCCCGATTTTGCAAGAGGAGTATAAAACCTACCTCGCTTCGCGCCTTGGTGGTTTGGGTGTTTCACCATCATTGTTGCGTTTAAATACCCAAACGCAGCCAAATGTGCAAAATGTCCCATTAATGCAAAAGAGTACACACCGTGATATGTGGGAACTCTCTTTGATAAAAACGATTTTGGAAAAACCGGAGTTCATTGAAAATGTTTTGGATGTTATTGAACCATCTTTGTTGCAGTTTCACTCAAGAGAGTTCTCAGCAGCACTCGCCTCAAAGTTCGATGACCCAGAACTGATGGCGATAATGGTCGATGAGAGCATCGTTGCACTCAAAGATGAAGACGCTCTCAATGCAGAGCTATGTACATTTTTGACAAAGTATTATGAGCGAGAGCTCAAGAAGATAAACATTGCACGTGACATAAGTTTTGAACAAAAGGCTTTTTACATTAGAAAGTTTCGCGACAAAATAACAAAATTAAAACGTGGAGAGTTAGTGACTCTGAGCGACTAAAGAGATAAAAAATAGTTATATAATTGTGATATAATTGCACAAAAATAAAAAAAGGTAAACTGGCAGAGAAACTCTGCTCTTGTGCCTTAACAAGGAAAAAAATGAAAGCAATAGCACTTTTTAGCGGAGGCTTGGACTCTACACTCGCAATGAAGCTCATCATCGACCAAGGTATAGATGTTTTGGCGATTAACATCAACACAGGTTTTGGAAGTACAAAGGATAGACGTGAACATATGCAAAATATGTGTGACCAGGTCGGTGCAGAGTTTAAGATCATTGATATTCAAAATGAGTACCTCCAAGATGTACTTTTTGACCCAAAACATGGCTATGGAAAACATTTTAATCCTTGTATAGATTGTCATGCGAAGATGTTCGCAGTGGCAAAACGCATAATGGAAGCAGAAGGTGCTTCATTTCTAATAAGCGGTGAGGTTATGGGGCAACGTCCTATGAGTCAAAACAAAGATGCCCTGCAGACCGTTTTAAATGAGAGTAACTGTGATGGACTTCTTTTGCGTCCAATGTCTGCAAAGAAACTTGCCCCTACCATTGCCGAGATTAACGGCTGGGTCGATAGAGAAAAACTCGAAGGTATTACGGGAAGAAGTCGTGACAGACAGCTTGAGCTTGCCCGTGAGATAGGGCTTGAAGATTTTGAATCTCCGGGTGGTGGATGTCTCTTGACGGATGACAACTTTGGAAAGAAGATGTTTGACTTTATAAAATACGATACATTTGAGGTCAAAGATATTCCTGTGATGAAGTATGGACGCCATTTCCGTCTTAAAGATGGAGCAAAGTTTGTCGTAGGTCGTAACAAAGAGGAAAATGAACATCTTCAAAGTATCGATAATGACAAATATTATCACATTAAAACCGTAGGTATTCCAGGACCACACGGACTTTTAAGTAAAAGTGCAACACAAGAGGACAAAGCGTTCGCTACAAAAGCGATGTTGACTTATACAAAAGCCAAGCCCGATGAGCATTTTATTGTTGCGTTTGATGGCGAAGAAGTTACAGCGAGTGCATTTGATTCGCGAGATGTGATGAAACCATATACTATTCAATAATTTTTTTGTTATACTAAACGCAATATTTTATTTGATAAGGTGAAATTATGGCAGGAATACACTTCTCTTTTGATAACTTCAAGCAGTTGATGAAGCTAAATATCGGAATATCTGACCGTTTGGATGAAAACCGTGCGGAGAGTTTTACGCTGTTATACTGTAACTTCGAGGGTATTTCACACGAAGTGATTGACAACTCTTTACTCGATATTTTAAGAACATCGGACTCGATTGTCAATCATGAGGGAGATTACTTTTTTGTGCTTCCTTATACCGATAAATATGGTGCAGAGATTGTCAAAAAGATGTTCGATGAATTTTTTGAGAAGTATCTTGACTTTTTTATGCTCTCATATCCTGCTGATGGTGAGACGGCTGAAGAGCTTTTTTCTACCATGCAAGATAGTGTCAGCACCTTTTACAAAAGAGACCTGCACTGCCTGGACCGATTTGCTAAGCAATACTAAAAGTCTTTCTTCTCAAACTTATAATATTTAGAGTTTTTGTAAAATGAGATTGCTTCGGCAATCTTCTGTTCGTTATATACCTTCTTATCGCACACCCATCTACACTTTATCTTTGGATTGTTCATCGCTTTTTTGTTTGATTTTGAGAGTTTTGTCTCATAAATATGCTCACAAAAGAGAGACATTGGCAGGAGTAAAAGGAGTATCTTTTTCATCCAAGCATTATCGGCAAAATAAACAATAGATTTAGCAGTGGAACAATATATGCTGTATTTTCTAAAATATTTCTGTCATTGGCAGAATGTGTTTAGGAGAATAAGATGATTGCACTCGATATAAAGCAGCAAAACACTACTGAGGTCTCACCTCTTTCATTATCACTAAAAGATGAAAAAACAACACTCTCTTTTGCTTCTCTTTTAAACGCAGCCCAAGTTCCAACCACAGATGACAAGGCAACTCCTGACACCCTTCTTTCTTTAGCCCTTACAGAGAGTGAAGAGAGCACTCAAAAGAGTACAAAAAGTGATATTTTAACTCTTTTGAAGAACCAAAAAAGTGAAGATACAAAAGAGCTTGACAATCTTGTATCACTCAATCCTAAGCTCACAGCTTCTATGAGTGTTAATGAACTCAAAACACTCATTTTAAAAGCAAAAAATTACATAAAATCACAAATAATACAGAGCGAGGGCTTTAAAAAGCAAGAGATTGTCTCTTTACCAAAAACACTCAAGGGCCTTGCACAGGTTGCAAAGAAAATAGGCATTGATATTTCAAAAATAACACTCGAGAAAGTACAAGAGATGCCTCAAACAGAGCTATCACAGAGTAAGCCTACAAAAAATATGAAAAAGCCAAAAGTGGCAACAGTATTTGCAGATACAAAAGAGCAGAGTGTAAAAAGTGAAGTGAAAAAACAAACTCTGTCAGCTGATACTGCGTTTGATAATGTTGAAAAATTTGAGAGTAAAGTGACGCAAGAAAAACCAAAAGCGGCTGCGGGGATGGGAGAGATTAAAGAAGTTAAAGCTAATACTTCGGTTGAAAATGTTGCAGAAGCGAAGAGTAGTTTTGCTCAAGCCAAACAAACACCAAAAACAGAGAAAACCAGTGCTTTAAAGGGTCCTAATGAAACTGTCCATAAAGTACTTAAACGCAGCGCTCCATTAGAAAAGCAGGGGCATATTGTTTCGACTCAGAAGCTTAAAGAAGCAGAAGTATTGCCTAAAGAGACACCGCTCTTTCAAGCACAGACAAAGAGTGAAATAACGACACAGGAACTTGTTGCAGCCAAAGCTGTTCATCATGAACCTGTACAAAAGAAGAAAAAAACAGGGCAGACACTTGAACTGCTTTTACGTGGAGAGAAAGCTTCTCACAAAGCAAACTCACAGACAAACCTCACAGCTGATTTTTCTGTGGCGACGGCAAAGGTCATTGCGCCACGTGCCAATAGCGAAGCAGCGAAAAACTTACAAAAAGTACTGCAAGGTATGGATGTGAAAAAGAATGAGAGTGAAAAGTCAAACACAGAGCATAAAACGGAGATGGCAACTACACTCAAAGCTGACAGTTTTGAGGTAAAGCTCCATGAAGCCAAACAGATGGTGAAGTATCTCTCACATGATGTGAAAAATGCCATAGATGAG
>Ga0256829_1002256_pt1 | contig 14541 bp, 22 predicted proteins | sample 131447metaG_FD_185979 | JGI IMG/M metagenome (GOLD analysis project Ga0256829, IMG submission 185979) | Hydrothermal vent microbial communities from Lau Basin, Pacific Ocean - 131-447 | ecosystem: Environmental > Aquatic > Marine > Hydrothermal vents | place: Pacific Ocean: Lau Basin | collected...
ATTCTAAGCTTAGTTTTTGTATAATATATATAGAAACAAACAAAGGATATAAAATGTTGAATTTTAAGACAATGAGAATGAGTTTAGAAGAAGGAGAAGTTTCGGAAGCTAATGGAGCGGTTGTCTTTATGAAGGGCGATGTCGAAATTAAAGCAAGCATACTCAACCTAAAACAAAGACTCCAACTGCTAAGAGACGACTGGACAGCTATACCATTTTAAACAAACGAAAGGAGATTAAAAATGTTAGACACACAAAAAGCTAGAGTATGGGCAGACGAAAACATAATGATTAAAGATGGTTTTGTATACCAAAAAATTTTTACCCCTTATTATGACCAAGAGAAAAAGAAAAAGATTTTTTATAGAAAAATTTATAGAGTCGGAGATAATGGGGTTTTTCAAAGTATATAAAATACCTTTATTTGTTTTCTGCCTTTTTCTTTAGATGTAGACTCATGAGGTCTACATCTTCGGATAACTTTTCCTCTATGGTTTTATTTTCAGACTGTTTCTTTTTTACCACAGCAACAGTTTTTATTTGAGTAACTTTTTTTTGATTTCTTCCTGTATACCCAAAATGCTTCTTGATAATATTTGTGTATTCTTTTCTATCCAATTTCTCCAGTACCTTATGTTTCAATATTAACTCTATTTGTTTGTCAATAGGTATCATGTTTTCAATCATTTTTTTAACTTCATTACCTACTTCAACTTCTAATATTTTCCATTTTGGCATCTTACTTTTTTTGATTTCCTTCTCTATATCTTCCATTAACCCCATTATATACCCCTTTTATTACTCTTTTATACTGTTTTTTTACCCCATATCATACCACATTATTACCACAACTATACCTTTTTACTTACTCTTTTTTCTTTTTTCTGTTACTTTTCTACTCAATACCTACATTTTTTCATCTATTCCAGTTCATCATTTTATTTGCATCTTTATATACTAACAAAGGCAGTTGCAGACGTATTTTAGGGAGGTAAACGAATATACTATTTAAAATAGTATATGTTTATAGTATGAGTTTATAGTATGGGTTTTTCTAATTTATCGCGATATCCAAAATTTTTTTTTGCTAAAATAGATATATTGAAGGAGTAAATAATGGGTTTTTTTGATGAGGAAAAAGAAGTAAAAAGAAGTACTGGTGAAAAAGAAAAAGGTTTGAGCACCTCTTCTAATTTGGGTAGAGAGATAACAAGTGTAAAAAATGCAACAAAAGAGTTGCATTTTCGGAGTGATAGGGTTGACCCTGTACCTTTTATTGATGACGCGGTCTTAAAGGATAAAACTTTTTATGGACAAATTCATGGAGGTATTAATGACAGTAAACCATTTTTCTTAAATGATGAAGATACAACTATGGAAATCTATGTAGGAAGTACAGGAACAGGCAAAGGGGTTTATTTAGGTAATAAAACTTTGGAAGCTATTAGGAGAGGTAAGGGAGTAATAATTATTGACCCAAAGAAAGATGATTTTTTGCCTCAAATTGTAAAGGAAGAAATGGATAGACAAGGCAGACCTGATGATTTTCAAGTTTGTTCGTGGGCAAATAATTTTGGCTACATGGGTATAAATGAATTTGATACGTACAAAGAAGTTGCCAATAAATTTATTGATGCCCTTGATTTAACACCTACAGACAATCAAGGTGTTGATTATTATCGTAAAAACGGAAGAGTCATGCTAAATAAGGTTCTAAAGCTTTTTTTCAATGGAACACTAGGGGTCGTTGTAAAAAAGGATTTTATAGACATTCTCCTGCATTTAAGAATGTTGAAAGAAGATTTAGAAAAGCAAGTATTATTAGAGAAGGAAATGGGAAAAATTAGGAGAAGTGAAAATCTGATTGAGAAGTACGAAGAAAGATATTACAAATTTGAAAAAGTAGAAAAAATATATTGGGATACAACCACCATTGAAACATTAGACTCGCTTGTTAAAAGTGTATCTGAAATAGCAGAAGGTGCGGATATATTTAACGAATACACTTTAGAAGGTGCTTTATATGAAGGTAAGGTTTTATATCTCAGAGTAGATATGCTTGATGTGGCAAGTTTAAAAATGGTTAAAATGATGATTACTGATGCCATACAACAAGCTAGACGCAAAACTGCCAATACTGTAATAATTGCCGATGAATTATCATTTTATGCCAATGATACTATCGCAGGAGCTTTAGCAACTGTTCGTTCCATGGGTCTTAAGTTCTTATTAGCACTACAGGACTTGTCGCAAATGAAAGATGAAAACATAAGAAATGCAATTTTATCAAATTGTAATGTCAAAATGTTTTATAAAATTTCTGATAAGAATACTCTCGAGTATGTAGAAAAAATTGGAGGGAAAGAAGCAGTTACCGCATTTAGTTTATCAGGTGACGGTGACACCAAAATATCTCAGCAAACCGAAGATGTAATGAATGCAACAAGAATTAGAGCGATGCCAAGACAATTTACTGGCATCATCATTGCCGAAGCACTACCAAAGACGGTACTGGTAAGAACTAACTATGTAAAAATTTCAAAAAAGTTTGATTGGAAACCTCATGAGACTAGAAAAAAATCAGATAACCACTTTAAGAATATAAAAATGATGGAAGAAGAAAGTGATGACACAAAATTAGCAAATTACAGAATGATAATGAGCGAGTCTGCATTGGAAAATAGCGACTTGTTTGGAATTGCCTACGCCAGCGATAAAATATATGATACCGACCTTATTTTGGGAAAAAGAAAAAGATAAAAATTATGTTATAATTTCTGCATGGAACAAAGAGAGTCGCAAGCTCTCAATGTTCTACTAACTTGGGCTACCAACACCTAACGGTGAAGATAAGCACTAGCAGTATGACTATGAACAGAATACGCATAGCGTTTCCTTTCTCATGGGCTAGCCCAAGCCCCACCCTACCAAGATATAAAATCTCCGCTTGCAAATCATAATCATTTCATGCGCCAAAATTATACCAAAACCAAACTACTATACCCTCATCTTTTTATCTCCTGTTTTTAATTTATAAACAAACTACGCTCATAAATTAAATTTTAGCTCGAAATTTTCTTTTTCAAAGAAAAATATCGGCAAAAATTTAATTTAAACGCTTCAAAAACACCCAATTTTTTTCTTTCACCAGCAGTTGAAAACACCTAAAAAACTAGGTTCTAAAGGTTACAGGTTAGTTACAGGTTAGTTACAGGTTAGTTACAGGTTATAAGCCCCTAATATACGAGTGGTGACAGAGGTTACAGGTTAAAAACAGTATTTTGAAAAAAAATAAAAAAAATGGATGAAAAGTGCGTTTAACCTGTAACCTCTGTAACTTTGCGGTGAGAGCGTGCTTTGTGGCGGTTACACAACCTGTAACAACCTGTAACTACCTGTAACCAAGAGGAAAACAACGGTGAGAACGTGCTTTGTGGGAGAAAAATAGCCAAAAAACAAAGAAAAATAGCTAAAAAACACTAAAAAAAGCTAAAAGTTACAGGTTAGTTACAGGTTAGTTACAGGTTAGTTACAGGTATTGAAAAATTGTATAAAATTTAATCAGTAAAATAGGTTTATAGTATACTATAGACAATAGTATATATAAAAATTAAATAAAAAAAGTTATATAACATATTATGTAACTTTAAGAATAAAAGATATATACTTTTAAATGCAAGAAAAAAGGAGCTTAATGTGAGCGAAGATATTTTTGAAGAGATAAAAGCAAAAAAGACCAAAATAAAGAGAGTAGGATATTCAATTAATGAAGAAGTCTTAGAAAGTTTTAATAAGGTTTGTGGGGCAAAAAATTATAACAAAAGCAGAATTATAGAAAATTTTATGAAGAAATTTGTAGAACAAGAATTAAGTTTAATAAAGTAATTAAAATTATTTTTAATAAAGAGGGTTTGAAAGTGTCTGTCGCAAAACAAATAACACTTTCAATTAGACAATTCGAGAAAATTGTTATGAGAGATTATACCGTAAATATTATTAGAGTAGTTTATAGTATGGTCTTGAATAGTAATTTTCTCCCATATATCGTGGTTTATGCCACTTTTTATAGGAGAAAAAACTATGCTTATAAATGGTAAAAATTACTATTTTGATTTCAATAGACAAAAACACGTTTTCTTAGCAGGAAGCGAAGTTAAAATAGTTGAAAAAGATATGATTAAAAAAGAACTTTTTACGCACGTAAAAGGGGATGAAAAACTTTTTAAACAAAATTTAGCAGAAAACTTTTTTGAGAAAATAGAGATAAGAGGATTTGAATTTGACCCGTTAAAGGGTGATGAGTTTGATAAACATGGTTTCAAATGTATAAATACCTATAAAAAATCTAAAGTATTAAAAAAATGTGAAGATATTAGAGATGTAATGACTCTAAAGGAACTAAACAAAGATATTTCTTTTCTTCACCAGTTCCCACACATTAATTGTCTATTTGATAATTTATTTGTGAAGGAAGATAGAAAAAAATATTTTATTAATTGGTTAGCCACGGCACTTATCACTCGTAAAAAAAATAGAACAGCAATATTGTTAAGAGGTAGACAAGGAACTGGTAAGGGATTACTATGGGAGCAAATAATAGAGTATGCAGTCGGCGGAGATTATTGTGCAACTATTGGCAATGATGATTTAAACACAAACTTTAATAGCACAATGGAAAATAAACTATTTATTTTAGCAAATGAAATAAAAGGTGATTTCAGAGATGGCAACTCAATGTATGAAAAACTCAAAATGTATATTACTGATGATGAGTTAAGGGTTGAGCAAAAAAGAGTAGACAGTAGAAAAGTAAAGAATTATTTTAATGTCATTTTGGCAAGTAATAATACAACACCGCTACAGATACAAAGTGGTGATAGACGATACACAGTTTATGAAACAGCAGATACAAAAATTAAAGATATAGGAGAGGTAAAATTAGGATTAACAATAGAACAATTTATAAAAGCAATTAAAAAAGAAAGGAATGCTTTTTTAAATGAGCTTTTTAAATTTGACTATGATCCACAAGTGGCTAGTCAATGCCAAGATACAGAAGAAAAAGAACGTATCTACCGAGCGTCAGTTACTAAAAGTGATATTATTTGTGAAAAGATAAGAGCAATTGACGTAGAATTTTTTGAAAACGATGTTGCAGAAATTGCAGAGTCAATGGATTATAATGACTTTTTTACAATGGCAGGAAAACATGATTTAATAATTGTAGAAGGTGACGAGGCAATAAGATTGACCTTAAAAGCAAATATAGACAAAATGATGAACCAAATAAGAGAATACAATAAAACAGAAACACGCCTTTTGGCTTTCTTTTATTGTATCTTTACTGGTGAGACATCTACAGTTAAAATAGGTACTCATTTAACTTCTCACTTTGGTTCGTCCTATACAGGAAAAATAGGCGGTGGGATAAAAAGTGTAAGACTAAGAAAAGTTAAACCTCTTAGCGATGCTTATCCTTTTTAAGGGGAAGAGATAATGACTACCTCAGAAGCTAAAAAAATCTCAATTATTTCTTATCTTGAAAATCTAAGTATAGATTTTAAAAAACAAAATAATCAAGATTTTTGGTATCTATCACCTCTTCATGCGGAGAAAACGCCTAGTTTTAAAGTTGATGCTAGTAAAAATCTTTGGTACGACCATGCACAGGGTGTTGGTGGTAATATACTTGATTTGGTAATGGTTATGAATAATTGTGATGTATCGGGAGCATTGAGAATATTGGGAGGGACGGACTCTTCCTCATTTTCTTTTTCACTAGTTGAGCCTTTGGCAGCAACCGAAGAAAAAGAAGATAATTTTAGTATAGTAGCGGTTAAAACACTTTCTAATCCTGCCCTTTTGTCATATCTTGAGTCACGTAAAATAAATATCGAAATTGCGAATAAATTTTCCGCCGAGATTTTTTTTAGAAAAAAAAATAACGACAAAAATTTATTCGCAATTTCTTTCATGAATGACAAAGGGGGCTATGAAACTCGTAACGCTCTTTACAAGGGAAATATAGGCGGTAAAGCAATTACCACAATAAAAGGTATTGGAAACGGTAAAGTAGCAGTTTTTGAGGGTTTTATGGACTTTTTGAGTGTACTTACAAAATATAACACAGATAAAATTACTGATGATGTTATTGTACTAAATTCTCTCTCGATGATTGAAAGTTCCAGAGAGACACTACAGGGCTATGAAGAGGTAAAGTATTTTTTAGACAATGACAAGGCAGGCAAGGAAGCTACAGCAAATTTACTGGTTACCGTAGGTGGTACAGATTATAGTCACTTGTATGCAAATTATAAAGATGCTAACGACTGGATTATGGGATTATGGATATAAAAAATACTTTACCTCTTTTAGTGTGATATCCTCTTTTAGTGTGATATCCTCTTTTAGTGTGATATCCTCTTTTAGTGTGATATCCTCTTTTAGTGTGATATCCTCTTTTAGTGTGATATCCTCTTTTAGTGTGATATCCTCTTTATGAATATACTAACAATATTTTTCAGTAGTGTAAAAAGATATTTTTTTATCATGACTTTCTTTTACAAGAACATCAATACCATCGAGAGAAATACCTTTTAACTTACTTGAGCGTTGGTGTGAAAATCTAAGAATTCCCTCACATTTTGCACCAACATTAATTTTCATAATTTCTGACGCTTCGAACAGGTCAATATCATATTCTTTTTTTTCAACAGTAAATTTTTCAATTTTCCCATTATAAGGAACAAGTATTGTCATAAATACTTCTTCTGTTTCTAATTTATTCAATGATGCTTCTCTAAAAAAATCAGCTAATTTTATGTCTTTGATTTTACACAATGACCTTATGTCAGATAACAGCTTAGGGTCTATATCAAACGATACTTTTTTTTTAGTCATTTTTACACCTATTTATTTTTTATAATAAGAGTAATTATATCAAAGAATACAGAATATATTATAACTATATACCGTAATACTGAGAATAATTGCATGTTAATCGATGCAATAGTGGGAAAGTAGAGCATATTTTTTTAAAATCCTTAGTTTTCAAAATTTTAAAGGTATTACAGAATATATTATATTGTTAATAATATTTTAAGTATTCTTAGTATACTATTCTAAATAGTAGTTTTACTAGAGGTGCAAAAAGATTAATTGTTGTCTTTTTTGAGATTATTATAAATAAAAACAAGTAGAGGATAAATGGTAAAAAATATCATTTTAGTGGTTGTTGGAACATTGGCAATAGTTTCAATTTGTGGATGCAACGAGATTACGCAAGATGCGTTTGGTGGAAATAGTCAAAATGTTGTTTATAAGAGTGTTAAAAAACAATATGTCTACTGGAAAGATGGACGTCTCTTAGGAAACACAAAGGGGATAAAAAAGTATGATAATGGCTCTAAAATATATGGCTATGGTGGTGACAAGGTAGGTTTTTTAGACAATAAAAATCATGTCTACTGGAATAACAAAGAGGAATACTGTGGAGGTATCTACATAGGAACAACGAGAGTAGCTGGAGAGATTGGGAATATTGTCAATTATAAAGTTGGCAGTAATTATGGTTTTTGGCTACCAATTTTACTTGATAACAACCAAACTCAAATCCCCTTAACTAGACCAGCTACAAGTGGTGGCGCACAAGTCATTTGTGATGAACACCTAATAAACTAAAATAAAAAAGGAAAGTAAGATGAAAAATGAAAACTTAAAAGAAATAGCAAAAGAAGGGTGTATGCCGACAGGTGAGTTAATCAATTATCTTAACTATAGAGAGTTAAAAAAAATCGCTAAACAGTTAAAAAAATTAAACAAAAAAGGAAAGTAAAATGGCAACCTTATGTCCAAAATGTAAAAAGCAAAACCTTAAAAAAGGTGAGAAGATGGTGTACTGCGCGGAGTGTAAACCTAAAAAAGTAGGTGAGACTTGGACAAATGAGGGCGAGTGTGATTTTCGCATAAATTTTAGCAATAAAGTTTGGGGAAGTACTTTGTCTCCAGGTGATATTAAAACATTAGTTGATGGCAAAGTACTTACCAATAAAAAAGGTGACAAAATGACACTTGATTTGGGAAGTGAGTACTTCACTAAAATTGAGTTTGCACCAAAAATTGAAGACGAAGATTTATAGTCATGTTGGATGAAAATCTACACGGATTAAGCCAAAGAGACAAGGATATCTTTCTTCTCATGGCAGAATTTGGTGGTAAGACTTTTAATGAGGTTTTAGCACGTACTTTTTGGCACAAAAAAGCTGTGCCGATCCAACAGGTACGAGATAGAATTTCTAAAATAAAAAAGAAGTATAAGATTATTAGGCTTGTCCCAACTGGGCTAATGACACCTCGCAACGCTATTGCTTTTACAGATTTTGGTAAAAGGTGGGTACAGGACGAGATTAACATGGAAGTAGGTTCTTTTTTTCTTTCACCCGTAACAGCTTGGCACGGTATCTATGAGCAAATAGCTTACTATTGGATAAAAAAAAGCGGAAGGAATGTGTCAAGAACTATCGTTAAAAACTGGAGCTTGGAGCACAAGCATACACCCGACTTACTTTTTTTTCATAAAGAAGATAAAAGCAAACCAGTGTATGTAGAGATTGAGCTAAATGGGAAAAGTCCTAACAGATACTCGGAGATTATGAGTAAATGTAGAAGAGATAAGGTTTATGCAATTTTTTACATTTTTGAGAACGAGAAAAAGATGAAACAAATTGGAAGAAAGTTACCGATTGATAATAAAATTTATATTACAAATATTGATGATTTGATTTTATCGGTTTTAACCACTGGGAAAATAGGTGCAATTAAGCAAATTGATTTTATAAAAAAATATGAAGGAAATGAAAATGATAGAAGAAAAAATTGAAAAAGAGACAAAAAAGTACGAAGATAAAAAGCGTAGTTTTACGAGTATATTTGCTGATTTATTCTCGGCAGGAAATGAGATATTAAAAACTCTATTTGGGAAACAAAAAGATAATAAAATGCTATCTGATTTGGGTATAAAAAAAGGTTGGAAAAATGGAATAATTGACACAATTTTTGTTTTTTTAATTGTTCCATTTAAAATTGTGACTTTTGTTTTAAAGCCGTCATGGACATGGGTTAATTTTGTGCAAAGACATATAGTGAGTCCTATGTTTGAAATTGAAGCTCTTACAGGCAGTGAGTCACCCTCTAGACTCTTAGGTGAAATTTACGAAACTTATCTTTACCACATTAAAGGAAAAGATACCAGTGGAGTAGAAAGTTCAGAACTTAAACCACATATTAAAATATTAGAACGTCTTATGGTTTTTGCAAAAATTAGAGTTGTTTCTACATTGTTGATTTTTATTTTAGTGGCTGATTTTTTATATGAATATTTTGAATTATATTTTGAAAACTTAGGTATGATTTCGAGTTTTTTTGCATTGATTGGGTCATGGTTTGGGTATCACGCAAGTGGTTTTTCTAATAGTGATTTTCTTCTAGGGGGATTGTCGTCTAGTGTTGTTATATATTATGGTTTTATTATATTCTCAATAGGCGTTTTAGGCTATATGATTATGTTCATGTTCAAGTTCTTCGTAGAAGCTATACGTTCAGTTATGTATGCCGACCAAAGAATGATGAAAGATTTTGTTGATGATACTTTACATTACACAATTTCCAAAGCAATTGATATTTATGGGGAAAAAATGGCATTGGAAGCCTACGAAAAGCTAATCTTGAATGTTGTCGTAAGTGGAGACAGATACACAAAAGATGAACCTCATTATAAAAAATTAGAGCATATTCAATTATGAGAGATGCAAAACACGAAAGGGTGGTTAGTCACCTAGACAATCGAGAAAATTCAAAAGAAGCTATGCGGTCACTTTTACGTTTTGCACAAGTGAAACTAGAGAGTGGAGTTTCGGGAGGGTTGCCTCTCGATGAAGTAGCAAAAGCCAAAGAATATTTCTATATGTGGAAGAAGAGAAAACCATTTGAAAACAATGGACTCATTTTTGGAACAAGTGCATTTCTAGCCCTCATTTTTTCTTTCACTAGCAGAATAGGGCTAGGGTGGGGTATTGGTATTGTTTTGGCTTCATGGGGTCTTTTTGCTTTTTTGGAATTTGAAAAAACAAAGAGACTTTACATAAGAGAGATGATAGGCGACATGTCCAACTTTTCTCAAAAAGATAGACTACTTTATTTAACAGGTTTACGCGAGGAACTGTGGAATATCAAAGAGGAGTACTTTAGGGCTAAACTTTTTGGGATTACGTTATTTTTAATGTTAATTTCTTTTTTGTTTATGTCTTATTATGTGGCTAATTTTGAAGTTAGGTTAATTTGTTTCTTTGTTAGTTTAGTGTCAATTATGTCTTATTTTAGTGGTGGGGCAATTAAAGTAGTAAGGAAAATATAAAAATGAAAATTTTTATCTTAAACAGTTCGGGGAATGCAGGAAAAAGTTTATTGGCACGTGAGTTATTTTTCCCACGTTTTGCCGATGCAAAAATTGTGGAAATTGAAACTGTAAATAGTGGCGGTTCAAATTTTGAAAGTTTGAATATTCAAAAGTTTAAGGGGGGTGATGATTTTACAGACATCTACATGACTATACTGGAGACAGAAAATCTTATTTTAGACGTAGGGGCATCTAACCTAACGTCATTTTGGGAAAGTATGAGTACCTTTGCAGGGGTAGAGACTATTTTTGATTACTTTGTGATACCTACAAGTACCAGGGGGAAGATACAAGAAGATACCTACAAGACGATTAACTTCCTAAAGGGAGAAGGAATACCAGTAGAAAAAATAAAGGTTGTGTTTAACGAAGTAAAAACTACAGTTGCACAAGATTTTGAAGTTTTATTATCGGCAGATTTTCCATTTGATGAAAATTTATATATAAATCAGAATGAGTCACTATTTAATGATTTAGGATTTTTAAAAAAGACAATCTTTGATATTTATAATCCTGATTTAGATATGTATAAAAAATTGATTTTAGAAGAAGCTACAGGTGGGGGAAAATTAAAGCTTGTAAAAATGGATTTAGCCAATAGGCAAGCTCAAAGAGTAAAAGAGCGTATGGACGAAGTATTTAGTGGAATAACCTTTCAAAAAGCAGAATGGATAGGAAGCACAGGGGTAGTCAATAAAAAGCCAAATAAGGTTAAATCAAAGTCTAAAAATATTAAAATTGAAGAACCTCTTATTGATGAAAATGATGAGGAACTGTAATGTCAGATAAGAAAATAGAGATTGTCTATTATGAACTGGTTAAAATGGAGCAGAGGCTAACCGAAAAGGCAAAGGTTATATTGGAGGCTAGAGATGAAATAAACGACTCCTTATCTAGATTTGAGATTTTAATTAAAGAATTAAATGATAAAATTGAAAAACTTAATTGAAAGGTTTGAGAATGAATGATTATTATATAGGTGAGTGGACGACAGGTGGAATGAGTAAAGGTGTTGCACAATCAGCTAATGGAAGTAGGGCTATAGAGTCTTACGCAGGGGTTGGAGTAGGTTCGGGAAAAATTATGTTGAGCATGACGAGAATTAGTGAAAGTGAGTTTGAAAGAAATAAGGCAAGAGGGGTAAAGACGGTATAACCCACCCCTTTTTTTCACCAGTTTAGTTATTAGAAATAAAAAATATAAAGATATAAGGTAGAGAATGAAAAAAGATGTTTTGAGTAGAATTGACGATGGAGTAGCCCTTATAGACAAATTATTAGATGACGGTGAAAGAATTAATAAAGAATATTTTTTTGTTTAAAATGGTCTTATGTGGGATAGGTATGGTTACGGTGATGCACCAATACGAATGACTTTGGATGAGGCTGAAGAGTATGCAGAAAATCTAAGACTTGGTTCGTATGATGATTGGCGATTACCTACATTAGAGGAGTTAGCCTCTTTGCTTAAAGTATGCAGTGGAAATGTTTTGTACCTCAGTGATTATACTGATGAAACATACAAAGAGAAGGCAGATTTAAACACTATTAACGGATTATATCTTTCACGCATAAGAGAGAAAGGTTTTATGCGTGAAACCTATCTGACTGCTAGTCTCTGTGAAGATTCATCTAAAAATAAAGATGGCATCTTTTATTCAAGGAATTGCTACGGAATTAACTTAAGGGATTGCTGCGTGAAGCAACTACTGGGATTTATGGAGTGGAATGTTCGTTGTGTGAGAGACTGTAAGTAATTATCTCTTAATTAAGGACTCTTGCTCTTTTCTAAAGTCCTTAATTGTTTCTTTTTTACTCTTTGATTAAAACAACCTCTCTTCAATAAGCCTTTTGCAGACGGCATTTACACTTTTTTCTTTTGGAAAATCAATCATCTTTTCCAAAAGTTCCCATGTTTCCTCGTCCACATGGAAGGCAACTTTTTTTGTTGCCTTACTTCGACCCTTCACAGGGCGACCACCCTTACTTTTTTCTTTTTCACCAGTAGATGCTTTGTCTGCTTCTTCAAAGGTAGAAACAGGCTTCTTAACTTCTCCCAACACATCACTTATGTCCATTCTTTTCTTTGCCATTATTTTGTTCCTTTTATGTAATTCAATAGGTCTTTGTACTCTGCAAGTATTTTTCTTTGTGAGTAGGCTGTAAGTTTACTCTCCTCTTCCAAGTCTAGGGGGCTTTGTCCAAACTCTAAAGCATTTTTGAAAAGCTTTGTTTTCCTTAATGGTAATGCATCAATATTGGGAAAAGACTCTTTTATTTCTGCAAAATCATTTTTTGCTTCGAGGCGAGTTGCAACTAACAAAAAGTTTTTATTGTATTTTGATAATTGTTTTATTGTTTTAATTGCTTTCATTTTACTATTGATATCGTTAATCACGGGAACTATGATTAAATCACATTCCTTTATTACATCAATTACTCCAGCATCTACAAATCCACCAAAATCATATACTACATCATCAATTATCTTTGGATTTTGCATTATTTTTGCACGTTCGGGGTATGCCTGTTCGATTACGCTGTCATCATTACTAATAAGATAGTAATCGAGGTCTCTAGCTATAGAGTAAGCTACTGCTGTTTTCCCTGCACCACCATCGAGGGTAATGACGGCTATTTTTTTATTCTTCATCAATAGCCTCCCATGCATCGTAGTGTTCAGTTGCACTTAGCTTTCCATCATATTCATGACCAAGTACTTCCGCCTTGAAGTCTCTTTTGTCAATATTACTATCTTTTTCGCTTTTATTTTTTATCCACAACATTTCAGCATAAATATCTCTAAAATCTTTAGCTGTAAAGTGAGTACCTGTAATGCGCTTAAGCGCATTGTTGAAAGAGTTATTAAACTTACTATTAATTTGCTTCTCCGTGAAATCCTTAGCGTTGATATGCTCTTGAATATAATCAACTAAATCACTGATAAAATCAAAATCATCATCAAGAGAAAAAGCTTTAATACATTTACCCTCTTCACGGTCTTTTAGAATTCCACAATATTCGTAATTACTTTTTTTGTTTTTTCTTCGTACGGAAAGAGTTTTTAGGATTTCAGATTGTCTGCGCCCTGTAACGATAGTAAGGTATGAGTATGCCCAGTACGCTTTCTCGCGTTCTAGAGCTGTTTGACGAGGCTTATCATTGTAATCATCTTCGAGTATTTTTTCTTTAATTGATACTATTAACTCTTTGATATGCTTTGCATCAAAAACATTTTTATCGCGAATGACTTCTTTTTTGTTATCTGAAATTTTCGTTTGTACTGACTCGTAAAGGCTTTGAGGAGGAAGGAAGAGGGATAATGCAGTATCTCTATATGTTTCATTCTCAATATCTTTAATTACTTTTCTCATATTAGAGTAATAAACGCTAGTTGTACCTAGTGTACGTCCACCTATCCAACAATAAGGTATATACTCGCAAACAACTTTTTCAATGTCTTTTGTGCTTTTTGCATTTTCTAATTGTCGCTTGAATTGTTCTTCAATTTCTTTAGGTGCAGCAACACCGTAAACCGCCTTTAAAAGCTCATTAGTATTAGACTGTACCTCATTGTTCCTACCGTCTTTATTCTTGTTTTTAAGAAGTTCAGAAACCATAGCTTTTAATTCCGCGAGTTCATTCAATTCTTCCTTTACCTCATCAGTAACAACCATCCACTCTTTTTCATTTGCTCTCATAATATTAAACGGTTCTTTACCATTAACCATTATTTGACCATCTTTAACGAACAGAACTTCATTCTCCCACTCAGTAGCTTTTACACGTTTACCATCATATAACGCCCTAAGTGCCTCTTCTTTCGTGATTATGGCATCTTTCTTCTTGGGCTTTTTCCATAACACCCACTCATCTTCTTTAGAGTCCATTACATTAAATGCTTCATTCTCATTAGTTACTACTTGACCACTATCCACTACTATATATGTATCTTCTTCCCATGCCGAAGCACGAAACTTCCCTCCAGTGAACAAGTCACTGAGCATCTCACTCTTAGTTAATGTTTTCATCTACTCTTCCTTTAAAAGTTTTTTAGTATTCAGAGTATATACTATATAAGCTTAAAAG
>Ga0256829_1002257_pt1 | contig 14541 bp, 7 predicted proteins | sample 131447metaG_FD_185979 | JGI IMG/M metagenome (GOLD analysis project Ga0256829, IMG submission 185979) | Hydrothermal vent microbial communities from Lau Basin, Pacific Ocean - 131-447 | ecosystem: Environmental > Aquatic > Marine > Hydrothermal vents | place: Pacific Ocean: Lau Basin | collected...
TGTGCACACAGAAATAACTAAGCTTGAATTTTTGAATGGTGTCTTATATATTCGTCCTCAAAAGGCCTACTCATATGGGATGTACCTTAATAAAAGTTGGTTGAAAATTGATTTCACAAAGCCACAAGAGATATTAACATTGCATCTGCTCTTTGATGGAATGCTTAATGAAGATATGCTAACCATTCTTAATACCTACCATATTAAATTACCATTTTTGCAACACACTGGCACAGTACAGACAAATTTAACTATAGCAGTTAATCTCAAAACCATCAAAATTGATGCAAAGGGTGATTTTTTTACAAAAAAAGCAAACTTTGATTATCTTGGATTAAATATTGATATCAATGATACTTTCATGAAACTCAATAATTATGATGTAGATATCAGTAGTATGAAAGCGCATTATAAAGATATGGCAGATGCAGATGTAAGTGTAAAGTATAATGCAAAAAAAGCAATTGGTGCTATTCATCTCAATCTTACAAAATTAAAACTTACAAAAGATCAATACCTTAATACCAACAACAACCCCTGCAAAGTAGTCTATAATATCTCTCCCAAAGGAGACACTGTAGTAGTGGAAAAATCTGATTGGATTATTAACGGTATCGATGCACACTTAGATGCACTTGATATACCGTTTAATCTACAAACACTACAGATAACACTCCCTGCAAGTTACTTTGCTATTGATGGAATAGCAGATGGTTTTATCACTGGAACAGCGAATATAAAGAACCAGCTTGCTGACGTTAACCTCGATCTTTTAAGCTTTAAATATCAAGGAATCAAACTTGCACAATCAAATACAGAATTAAAACTGCATTATGAAAAATATCTTTCTATAAAAACAAAAGACAACATTTTTTTCAGTGTTAATGGATCGCAGTACAAGATAAATAAACTTTTATTAAAGTTGGACAAAAAGAGAGTGTTGCTAGAACATACAAGCTTAGATATTGGTAAGTATATTAAAACCGAAATGAGTGCTAATTACAATATAAAAGAGAAAAAAGCAGATATAAATCTTAAAAATTTTATTTTAATTAATCCAAAAAGTAAAAAAATTCTTTACTATAAAAAGAGCATCAATTTAACTCTAATTAAAAGTAAAAAACAGCTAAAGATAGACTCTACAGAACTCCAGGCAAATTTCATTTTAACAAACGACAAGTGGATGCTCAATCTTGACTCCATTGGAATCATTGCCAAAAATTCAAATTTTTTAAGAAAATATAATATTACTAACGGAAAAGCAAGTTTTTATAAAAATAGTGATGACAAATATACAAAATTTAAAGGCGGCATTTACTACCAATATAAACTCTTGACAGAACAAGATAAAGCCATCAACAAATATAATATAGACGGTTATATAACAAAAAATCAAAATATATACTTCAAAGTTAATAAAAAAGTCAACATTAAGGTCGCTGATGACATAAAAATTAATCTTCATAATTGTGGTATTAACAGTGATGAGTTACAAAAGTTTGTAACTTTACTTACAAAACAGACAAAAAATACACAATCAAAAAAAGACGCTATCAATATATTTTTACAAGCAAAAAACTCCTACATTTATCTTGGAAACAATAGATATGTTATATCTGATACACTGAATCTGCAATACTATAATGGCATTATTACAGCACAACTTGCTCATGGAAAAGGTAAGGCTGGATTTCTATTAGAAGACGACACATTTCATCTTTATGGGCAGGATTTTGATGATAAATTTATGGAAAAGCTTTTCTCGCTCTCTAAGTTTAATGGAGGAAGTCTAGATTTTTCAATAAGCGGAACATTTAAAGATTATACCGGCACTTTTTATATTAAAAACAGTACAATTCAAGATTATGTAGTGCTCAACAACATCCTAGCTTTTATCAATACTATTCCTTCCCTCGCAACATTTTCATTGCCTGGATATAGTAAAAGGGGTTTACATATTGATAATGCTTATATGAAATTTCACTCCAAGGACCATATTCTTGATATTTCAGATATTTATATTGGATCAAAAGAGATAAAAATTCTTGGAAAAGGTACGGCAAGTGTACGATATAACAACATAGATTTGGACTTAAACCTTAAAACAGATCTTGGAAGTAATCTCTCAAAAATTCCTCTTGTAGGTTATATTATCTTTGATGGACAAAGTATATCTACAACTCTAAAGGTTACAGGAAAATTGACAGATCCGAAGGTAGAGACAATGCTTGCAAGAGATATCGCTGTTGCACCACTCAATATAATATTAAGAACTTTGACTCTGCCTTATAAAATCATAAAAGATATAGCAGACATTAATATCTCTAAAGAGAAATAAGTTTTTACTCGTTTCTTAGAACTGTTAAAATATCTACTTCACTGGCTTTTTTAGCAGGATAGTATGCTGATGCAACAACAATAACAAATGCACCGCTTATAATCATAAAAAAGTCTTGTATGCTTAAATCAAGTGGCAGAGTTGATGTTGGGTAGACATCTTTTGGCAAATGGATAAGATCAAATGTACCAAGCACCCATATGCCGCCTAAACCTAACACAATACCTGCGAGAATTCCACTAATGCCTATGACAACTCCCAAGTAGAGAAAAACTTTCTTTATCTCACTTGTTGTAGTTCCTAATGAGAGTAGAAGTGCAATCTCTCCACGTCTATTCATCACTGTCATCAAGAGGGATGATATAATATTAATAGCTGCAATAAGGATAATAAGCATCAAAACAATAAACAAAGAGGCCTTTTCCATTTCTAACGCAGCAAAAAAGTTTACATTATCTTCCCACCAGCCTCGTATGCTTGTGCTGATTGGAAGCTCTTTTTTGATGCGCGCTATATCTTTGCGTGGATTTACTGAATAGATGTGTATTCCATCATACTGATTACTCGGCATATGCAGAACTCTTTGCAGTGAAGAGAGTGTTGTATAACTGTACGCTTTGTCGTAGGCAGAGAGTCCTGAATCAAAAACAGAGCGTACTTTGAAACGTTTTATTTTTGGTGCAATGGAGAGTCCACCTGGTTCTACACTTGTAAAGATATACATCAGTTTTTCGTCTATACCTAAGTCAAACTCATCTTTAAGACTCTTACCAATCAAAACATCAAATCTATGAAACTTTACACCTTTGATAGCTTTTGCAAGAATCTCATTGACAGTCGCCTCATCTTTGAAGTTTACACCAAAAAGGTAACCGCCTTCAAGGTTTGAGCCACTTTTTACCATAACAGAAGACTGTACATAAGGGCTGAAATGTAAAGAGGGAAATTTTGACTCTAAGTCTATTAATAAATTTTCATTGACTGCGCCGTAAAACTTTGGTATTACAGTCAGTGGGTAATTCATAACGGTTAGTTTTTTCTTAAACTCATTATCAAAGCCATTCATTAGTGCCATAGCAATGAGTAGCACTGTAACACCGATGGAGATACCCAAAAATGCTAAAAGCGCAGAGATAAAGATAAAAGGCTGATCTTTATCAAAGCGTAAAAATCTTTTTACGAGATAGGGAACTATATTTTTTTTCAAGAAGCAAACACACCTTTTTTAGGACCGCTTTTACCGCAGCATTGTTTATACTTTTTGCCGCTGCCACATGGACAAGGATCATTTCTTGCAGGTTTTTTATCGCTTCCTATAATCCTATCTTCGGAATCTTCATCACTCATATTGAGCTGCATCAATGCCTCTTGTGCTCTTTTTTCATCTTCAAGCTGTTGAGTAATTCTTGCAGCCTCTTCTTCAGCTGTTTCCATTTTAAACTGAATAATTTGAAGTGTTCGGATTGTATTGAATTTAATGTCATTGATGAGCTCACCAAAAAGGTTAAAACTCTCTTTTTTATATTCAACTAATGGATCTTTTTGGTTATATGCACGCAGGCGGATACCTGTTTTCATATTATCCATAGCATAGAGGTGCTCTCTCCATGCATCATCTAGCTCTTTAAGATAGAACTCTTTTTCAATATCCTGACGCATTTTTTCGTCAAGTACACCCATTTTTGTATCATAGGCAGTTTTTAATTTTTCAACAACTGCCGCATAAAGATCTTCATGTTCTAGACCTTCAAGCTCTTGAATTTCCAAGTCAAAGTTTACCTCTTCTTTTAAAAGCTCTGCTAGCTTCTTAAGGTTGAAGTCTTCTGGTGCAGCACCTTCAAAGATGTCGGCATGTGCTAAAATATGTGCTACATACTCTTCTCGGATTTCATTAATTTTAGAAACGATGTCATACTTTTCATCGAGGAGTTGATTTCTGAACTTATAGACAATTTTTCTCTGCTCATTTGCGACATCATCATATTCAACAATCTGTTTACGTCCCTCATAGTGCATATTTTCCACTTTTTTCTGCGCTTTTTCAACGGCACGTGTAACCATTTTTGACTCAATGTATTCACCATCTTCAACACCAAGTCTCTCCATGATACTTTTAATCTTGTCTGAACCGAAGATACGAAGAAGATTGTCTTCTAATGAAAGATAAAACTGTGTCGATCCTGGATCTCCCTGACGACCTGAACGCCCACGTAACTGATTATCTATACGACGATTTTCATGGCGCTCTGTACCTATAATGTAAAGCCCACCAAGTGATTTTACTTCATCATCTACTTTGATGTCGACACCACGACCTGCCATATTTGTAGCAATGGTGACGGCGCCCTTCGCACCGGCATGTTTAATGATTTCACCCTCTTGTGCATGATTTTTCGCATTGAGAACTGTGTGTGCGATTTTTTCACGCTTAAGTACTTCATGAAGGAGTTCTGACTTTTCAATTGAAGCAGTACCTATTAAGATAGGCTGCCCTGTCTTACTTAACCCTCTAACCGTCTCAATAACAGCATCAAATTTCTCCCCCTCAGTTTTATAGATAAGATCATTAAAGTCTTTTCTTGTGATTGGAATATTTGTAGGAATAGAGACAACATCTAAGCTATAAATCTGTGCGAATTCTGTCGCTTCTGTCTCAGCTGTACCTGTCATACCTGCTAGTTTGTCATACATTCTAAAATAGTTTTGGAATGTAATATCTGCAAGTGTCTGTGTCTCTTCTTTAATCTCAACACGCTCTTTTGCTTCAAGTGCCTGGTGTAGTCCTTCAGAGAAGCGGCGACCTTCACTTAAACGCCCTGTAAACTCATCAACAATGACAACTTCACCCTCATTGACAACATAATCTACATCAAGTTCAAAAAGATAATTTGCTTTGAGTGCCTGATCAAGTGCATGAGGAAGTGATGAGTTTTCAGCACTGTAGAGGTTTTCAACATCAAAAAGCTTTTCGGCTGCCGTAATCCCCTCTTCTGTTATAAGAATGACTTTATCTTTTTCATCAACGGTAAAGTGTTTCTCTTTTTCAAGCTCCTGTGCAATGGCATTAGCACGTACATAATCTTGCATATTTCTGTTTGTCGGACCAGAGATAATAAGTGGTGTTCTCGCCTCATCAATCAAAATGGAATCTACTTCATCAACAATAACGAAATTATGCCCACGTTGTACCATATTCTCTTTTGAGTAACTCATATTGTCACGCAGGTAGTCAAAACCAAACTCGTTATTTGTACCATATGTGATGTCTGCCTCGTAGGCTGCTTTTTTCTCTTCAGGATCGTGCATATCTTCTAAGATAACACCTACGCCATAACCAAGAAAATTATACAAAGGTCCCATCTCATGCGCATCACGGGAAGCAAGGTAATCATTAACTGTTACAAGATGCACACCTTTTTCTGTCATCGCATTTAATATAATAGGCAGTGTTGCAACGAGTGTTTTACCCTCACCTGTCTTCATCTCTGCGATTCTACCCTCATGCAAAACAATACCACCAATAAGCTGTACATCAAAGTGACGCATACCAAGGGTACGTTTTGAAGCTTCTCTCGTTATGGCAAAAGAGTCAAAAAGGACATCATCTAAACTCTTCTCATCACTAAGTACACTCTTTTTAAGTTCCAAAAATGAAGCTTTTAGTTCTTCATCACTTAAAGACTCATATTTACTCTCAAGCGCATTGATTTTTTCTATTTTCTTGAAATATTTTTTTAATTCACGGTCATTTGCTGTTCCAAATACCTTACCCATAAATGCCTGTAGCATTGCTCACCTTATTAATTTACTATATAACTTACTATATAGTAATAGTTGAAATTGCTCTAATTTTATCACATTAAATCTAATAGTTTGTATAAATGGATAATTTGCTATAATTTCTCTCAATAAGGATAGATATGAAACAGAAATTTTTACTACTTTTTTTAGCAACTGCAAGCTTTGCAAATCTGAACAACATAAACTCATTTGAAGCTGATTTTAGCCAGAGCATTAGTGATGATCAAAACAAAACAATTCTCTATTATGGTCATGTAAAAGCGAGTAAGCCGCAATATGCTCTTTGGACATATATAAAACCGATACAAAAAAAGGTCTACATAATGGACAATCAGGCAATCATAGTCGAGCCGGAACTTGAGCAGGCTATTATCAAAAAGATTGGCAATAATTTTGATTTTTTTACGCTTATAAAAAATGCAAAAAAACTTGCTAATGATAAATATCTTGCAAAATATAACAACACTTCGTTCATAATTAAAACAAAAAATAGCTCAATTGAGTCCATCTCTTACAAAGATGAGTTTGAGAACAGGGTTCTAATCAACTTTACAAATCAGATAGTGAATAAAAAGATAGATAAAAAAGAGTTTACACCTGTCATTCCAGATGAATATGATGTTATAAGAGGTTAAGAAGTAAGAAGCATAAACGGACAAAGTCCGTTTATTGCGCTATAAATTTAGTTTAGCTTGGCAAAAATGGATTTAGTCCATTTTTGCACTGTGAATTTAGTTCAGCTTGTAGTCTTTAATAAGGTTGAAGTTAAGATATTTATAGATATTGTCTTCTTTACCTTGAATTTTTTGTGTCAATGTAAGATACTCTTCTTTTGTTGGAATTTTTCCAAGAAGTGAACATACAGCTGCAAGCTCTGCAGAACCAAGATAAACCTGCGCACCTTTACCAAGACGATTGTCAAAGTTACGAGTTGATGTTGAAAAGACAATTGCATTGTCAGCAACACGTGCTTGATTACCCATACATAAAGAACATCCAGGAATCTCTGTACGAGCACCCGCAGCACCAAAGAGTGCATAGTAACCCTCTTCTGTCAGTTGTTTCTCATCCATTTTTGTCGGAGGACAAACCCAAAGACGTGTTGGAACAGCGCCTTCACCTTTTAGAACTTCACCAAGTGCACGGTAGTGACCGATATTTGTCATACAAGAACCAACAAAGACTTCATCAATATTTGTAGGTCTATCTGATGCTAAAATCTCAGAAAGTGTTGCCACATCATCTGGATCATTAGGACATGCTAAAATTGGTTCAGTGATTTCATTTAAATCAATCTCAATAACTGCTGCATACTCAGCATCAGCATCTGGCTCCATTAATTCAGGTTTTGCTAACCACTCTTCCATTTTAACAACACGACGTGCCAATGTTCTGTGATCTTCATATCCCGCATCAATCATTGAGCTAAGGAGAGTAACATTTGATTTGAGGTACTCAATGACAGGTTCTTTGTTAAGTCTTACTGTACATGCAGCAGCTGAACGTTCAGCAGAAGCATCAGAAAGCTCAAACGCCTGCTCAGCTTTTAAATCAGGTAAACCTTCAATCTCTAAGATACGACCGGCAAAAATATTTTTCTTCCCTTTTTTCTCAACAGTTAAGTGCCCCTCTTTAATCGCTTGATGTGGAATAGCATTTACAAGGTCACGAAGCGTGATGCCCGGTTGCATTTCGCCTTTAAAGCGTACAAGAACAGACTCAGGCATAGTAAGAGGCATAGAACCTGTTACACCAGCAAAAGCAACGATTCCTGATCCTCCAGGAAAAGAGATACCAATAGGGAAACGTGTATGGCTGTCTGCACCAGTACCAACAGTATCTGGAAGAACCATTCTGTTTAACCAAGAGTGGATAACACCATCACCCGGACGAAGAGCAACACCTGAACGGTTTGCTATAAAGTCAGGAAGTGTGTGGTGCATAGTTACATCTGAAGGTTTTGGGTATGCAGCTGTATGACAAAATGACTGCATAACCAAATCGGCATTAAAACCAAGTGCAGCAAGCTCTTTGATCTCATCTCTAGTCATTGGACCTGTTGTATCTTGAGAACCAACTGTACTCATTTCAGGTTCTACATACATACCTGGACGAACACCGGCTAAACCAGAAGCTTTACCAACCATCTTTTGTGCTAACGTATAGCCTTTACCACTGTCTGCAGGCTGATCTGCTGTTAAAAAGATATCTGTCGCATCAAAGCCTAAAACACTACGAGCTTTAGAAGTAAGACCACGCCCAATTATAAGAGGGATACGACCACCAGCACGCACTTCATCAGTAATTGTATTTGGACGGAGATTAAAAGTTGCAATACACTCACCATTTTTATGCGCTTCACCTTTGTATGGATAGATGTCGATAACATCACCAGTTTCCATCTGTGTTACATCAAGTTCTAAAGGAAGTGCACCAGAATCTTCTGCTGTTGCAAAGAATATAGGAGCAATAGTTCCACCAAGAATGACGCCACCAGTACGTTTGTTTGGAACACCTGGAATATCTTCACCCATATGCCACTGCACAGAGTTAATACCAGATTTTCTTGATGAACCAGTACCAACAACATCACCAACATATGCTACAGGATGTCCAAGCTCTTTAAGTTTGTTAATAGTACCCATTGGGTCTTCCATCTTAGCAGTAAGCATAGAGTTTGCGTGAAGAGGAATGTCTGAACGTGTAAATGCTTCTGAAGCAGGAGATAAATCGTCTGTATTTGTTTCACCAGGAACTTTAAATACGGTTACAGTGATTTTTTCAGCTAATGCAGGTTTTGAAGTAAACCATTCAGCCTCTGCCCATGCCGCCAATACTTCACTTGCTGCATTTACGCCCTTTTTATGTAACTCTTCAACATCATTAAATGCATCATATACAAGAAGTGTATGAGACAGCGCATCAATGGCAGATGCAACAACTTTAACATTTTTTGAAGTTAAACAGGAAACTAGTGGTTTAACATTGTATCCACCAAGCATCATTCCTAGCATCTCTACAGCTGCTTCGGGTGTTATAGAAGCAATAGTATGCTTTTGTAAAGCCACTTCGTTTAAAAATGCTGCTTTTACGTATGCTGCATCATCAACACCAGGAGAAACACGATTGCGAAGAAGCTCAAGCATCTCATCAGTTTGTTCGCCTACTTTGATTGATTCAATTACATCTACAGTCTGCTCAGCAGTAAGTGGTAAAGGCGGAACACCCAGTGCTTCTCTTTCAGCCACATGAGCTGCGTATTGTTCTATAAATCCCATAATTATTCCTGTTTAATTAATTTTGGAATATTATATCTAAAGAAATATAATCATTTTTGTTAGTGTTACAAATGTAAACACTAATATTTTATTTTATTGAAAATATGTGCATAAAAGTAACAATCATAAATTTCTACTTTTTATCTCTTTCTCAATAATGCTCTTCTCTCTGCCTCTGTAGTTGTTTTTTAACCACAGCAGATAGGAGTCGGGAAGCTCGCTATAGAAAAGGCCTTTATACTGTCCAAAACTCACTCTTGGTTTTGAAACTTGCTCAATTTTATTTTGCTCAAAATCGACATCCAAACCACTGACTTTCACAACTTGTTTGAACTCTTTATACTCGAGACGTTTTTGCAATACAAATGTATATGTATTAAAATCAAAGTAGCCTTTTCTTTTTAATACAAATTGTTCTATCTTTTGTATAGTTGTAACATCCAAAGATTCTAGGTTTGGAATGTATACACGTAAAGAGTTCTTATACTGCGTGAAAATAAAATGAGGTTTTGGCATCTAGAGAATCTCTCTGATACCCTTGGTATTTGGAGTGGAGAGGATACCTTCATGCTCAAGTTGTTCTATAACACGTGCAGAACGGTTATAGCCGATTTGAAGTTTTCTTTGAAGATAGGAGATAGATGTTTTTCTATCATTAAGTACGACATTTTTCGCATCTTCATAAAGTGGATCTAACTCTTCATATGTCTCCCCAGAAGAGGCTTCACTGCTCTCACTCTCTTGCACTAAAAAGCTTTTGTCATAATTTGCCTCACGCTGCGCTTTAATGAAGTCAACTATTTTTTCTATCTCTTCTTCAGTTGCCCAAGGTGCATGCAGACGGACAAGTGCAGGAGAACCAGGAGGTGTAAAAAGCATGTCACCACGCCCAAGTAGAGATTCAGCACCCATCTGATCTAAGATAATTTTTGAATCTACTTTCTGCCCTACTCTGTATGAGATACGTGATGGAAGATTTGCTTTGATGAGACCTGTTACAACATCCACAGAAGGCCGTTGTGTCGCGACAATGAGGTGAATACCGCAGGCACGGGATTTCTGTGCCAATCTTGCAATAGAGATCTCAACATCTTTGCCGCTTGTCATCATCAAATCTGCTAGTTCATCTATAATAACGACTATGTATGGAAAATGTTCTCCGCCTACGCGTTTGACTTTTTCATTATAGTTTTCAATGTTTTTTGTACGACTCTCAGCCATCAACTCATAACGGCGCTCCATCTCTGCTACCATATTATTGAGTGCCACTATTGCCTGTTTTGGTTTTGTAATCACAGGAGTTAAAAGGTGCGGAATATCATTATAAATAGAAAATTCCAACATTTTAGGGTCAATCATAAGCAGTCTTAACTGATCCGGAGAATTTTTATATAGCAGTGAAAGTATCATAGCATTAATACCGACACTCTTTCCACTCCCTGTCGTTCCCGCTATAAGTAGGTGCGGCAGCTTTTTCAAATCTGTTACAAAAGGCTTGCCGACTATATCTTTTCCAAGAACAATAGTAAGCGGAGATGAGGAGTTTTTGAAAAGCTTGTCATCTAATAGCTCACGCAGATAGATAGTTTCAACTACTTCATTTGGTATTTCAATACCGACAACATCTTTTCCCGGAATCGGTGCTTGAATACGAATGGTCTCAGCTGAAAGTGCCATAGCAAGGTCATCTTGGAGATTTAGAATCTTACTTACTTTTACATTGGCTGCAGGTTTAAACTCAAATGTTGAAACAACAGGACCGGCATAGGTACGTACTACATCACCGTCTATTTTAAAGTGAGCAAGTTTTTCAATGAGGTAGCGGATTTTATCATCAAGTTCGCTTTCATCAATTGTGCGTGAAGTTTTTGGTGGTTTTTGCAAAAAATCAACAGATGGCAGTTTGAAATTTTTAGGTTTCTCAACCTTCCCTTTTTCCATGCCGGCTAAGAGTTTCTTATTTTCTTCTAATTCATCGACAATAACAGTGTTTTTATGCTCTTTGAGCTCTTTTGCAACATCTAAAATATTTTTCTTACTATGCGCTATTTCTACCTCTTGTTCTACCTCTTGTTCTTCGTCTTTCGCTTTCTTTTTTGGAACCAGTTTAGTTGTCTCACTGTTTCTCAAATAGGCAGGCTTATCTATCTCATCTATGGTGTAATCAAGAGGTTCTACACTATTTGTGACGCCTTCTTGAATTTTATTCTCTTCAAAAACAATGTTTTTTTTAGGAGATGCTGGTTTTACTCTCTTAGAACTGCTTTTTATTAGACTAAATAGGTAGTTTGCAAGCTCTGAAGTGCTTCTGTCAAGCAAAATCACGATAGCTACTAAAGTGATAATACCCCAAAAAACCCATAATCCAAATACTCCAATGTAAGGCGATAGGAAGTCTACAAAATCAGCACCAAATCTTCCTCTGTAAAGATTCTCTATAAGGAGGGCCTGTGCTAACAAGAGTGAAGAAAAAATCAAAAAAGAGGCAATGGTGACTTCGGCTTCTCTAAATTCAAATTTAGTATGTTTGTAGAGGTGGTAGAGTGGCCAAAGAAGTACAAAGAGGTAAATAAATGCAATATATCCAAAGTACCCTTGATTCAAAGCGGAAAATGCGGCACCATAACTTCCCATAAGACCAGTTTCACCAAATAGAGTGGAAAAGCCTAGATATACAAGCACGCCAAGGACAATAATAAAAACAGTCTCTTTCAAATAAAATACCTTTAAAGTGTTTAAATCAAATTATAAAAGGAAGTATAGCCAAAAAATATTATAGATAATTAACTAGGCTTAGCTTTGATACTTTCCCAACCGTTGAAAGCATTGCCTGATAATTTGTTGTCAGTTGTTGCAGCTTCAATGCAGCTTTAGCAAGATCGGTATCAATAACCGATGAGCGTAAACTCATTGTACTTACCTCAAGTATTTGCGTTCTCGCTAACGAAGTACTGAGTGTATTTGATTGCGCACCGACTTTTGAATGCATACGAAATACATGATTTTGCAAATTATCCATCTTCTGTATAGCATTTTCTATGCCTACATTTCTTGCAATTCCATCTTTTGAATTAGGGTAAAGCTTATGCTCTGAAACAGCTGTAATCATATCATCTATTGATTTGAAAAAGTCTGTTTTTGGGTCTGTAATAGTAAGTGCATTGTTTGTATTAAAAGTCATAATTGAAGAGGCTGCACCGGCTGTAAAATTATTACTATTTGAATCATAAAGGGAAATACTTGCTTTTGTACCATTTACATCGGTTCCTTGCAGATCATGAAAACTTAGTTTTCCATCATAGCTAAGATAAGTATTGCCTTTAAGTGCCGCATCTTTAATCGCTATATCATAATTCGTTGCTGTATTTGTAGCTGGTAAAGTATTTGTAGTAATCATATTAACAACATCCATAAGTTGTTGATATGTCATATCATCTGCGTTGACAGATGCTCGTGTAGTAGCCATATTAAAAATATCATAAGTATTTCCGCCCACCGTGAAAGTGGAACCTCCATTTGTCGTGTTTTTGAAATCTATAGTAGCATTATAAGCATTCCCATTGACATCGGTACCTGTTAAGGTTAATGAAGAACCATCTAATGTTCCCGAATTTGTTTGAGATAAGTCAGCAACCTCAGAGATTTTTGTAGATGGAGAAGCAAAAGCATTTGTGCTTTTAAGTACTTGCGGTGCATTAGAAGATAAAGAAAAGCCCTCTTTTTTAAACATTGTTCTGTCATAGACTAGACCTTGTATGTTTGTTGCTGCACCTGCTGCAGATGTAAGATTAGACTTCATAAACTCTTTTATATAAAGATTCGGTTTCCCAGCAGTCGATGTACCAGCGACTATTTTGTCATAGTTGGTCTCTCCACCATCTAAAGCATTGATATTTGTCACATTTGCATCTGTGCCCCCGTTAAAATCGACTGCACCAGAGAGTTGAAAATCAAGTTTGCTTGATCCTTGAAGTTTATCTTGCACAACAATCTGTCCGTAATTATTTAAACTTACATTCACAACATCAATCGTTCCTGTATTTCCGTAGGCTTTCCCAATCCTAGCTAACAGGTCAGAAATAGAAGCAGTATCTTGTAGAGGAATTTTTTCTTTAAAAGCTGTTCCATCATGTTTAGTTCCACGCAAATAGAAGTAGTTCGTGTTTACGGTACTAACGTTGTTGTCTTTATCACCCATCATATCTCTAATCGTATTGCTCGGAGTAAGCATTTTACCGTCAAAAAGATTAGGATTAATGACATTTGAAGTCACTTTCCTTTTTCTCGAAATCTCTTCACCCAAAAAGAGGTTTGCACCACTGAGATTGTACTGCTGCTTGTTATTTGAACCTACAAAAGCATTCATAGCAATATTGTTGCCATTATAAGTCCCATTGCCTGATATCGGTTTTACATCCGTTGCAGAACCAGCGAAAAGAAACTGGCCATTTATAGAGGTGTTTGCCAAGCCTATAAGATTTTTCTTTATTCCACGTAACTCATCAGCAATAGCATCAAGTGAAGTGTTACTCTGTGAACCGTTCGCTGCATTAATCAGAAGTGTACGCATTCTATTCATACTTGTTTCAAATTCATTCATCACTGTATCAGTCTGGTTGGCCATTTTCTGGCCACTTTCTGTACTCTTTTTAATCTGTCCTAAAGTTGTCATTTCATTATCAAGACGCATTGTCTCTGTAAAGGTTTGTACACCATCTTTTGCATATTGAATTTTCAGGCCTGACGCGATTTGTCTATTGACATCAAAAAGTTCTTTGCTTAGTTTTGAATTATTATTGCCATAAATGTTGTCATAATACATACTCGTTGTTACACGCATAGCAGACCTCCGTTTGTTTAAAAAATATTATTTTGTCTTTAATTTATAAAAAACTAGCAATTAAAGTTCCATTTCAAAAGAAATCGGCAAAATGTTATTTACTTTTAAGTAAGATATCACTATTATTTCAACTCCAACATATTATGCCAGCGTGGTGGAATGGTAGACACGACGGATTCAAAATCTTGTGTGTATGATTTTTTTAAATCCCCTGTATCCACCTATTTTACGGTGTTTTAAGAGATTTTAAACCGCTTAAGGTTAGAAAAGGGTGTACTTTAAGG
>Ga0256829_1002258_pt1 | contig 14535 bp, 15 predicted proteins | sample 131447metaG_FD_185979 | JGI IMG/M metagenome (GOLD analysis project Ga0256829, IMG submission 185979) | Hydrothermal vent microbial communities from Lau Basin, Pacific Ocean - 131-447 | ecosystem: Environmental > Aquatic > Marine > Hydrothermal vents | place: Pacific Ocean: Lau Basin | collected...
GTGAGGATGATGGTGGTGCCGGCGCGGTTGCGCTCGCGCATGAACCGCCACATGGAACGGCGGATCTCGATGTCCACCCCGGCGGTGGGTTCGTCCAGGATCAGCAGCCGGGGTTCATGGGTGAGGGCGCGGGCGATCATCAGCCGCCGCTTCATGCCGCCGGACAGGTTGCGGGCGATGCTGTTGCGCTTGTCCCACAGGCCGAGCTGGTGCAGGTTGCGCTCTGCGCGCTCGCTGGCGATGCGGCGCGGGATGCCGTAGTAACCGGCCTGGTTGATCAGGATCTCGATCACCGGCTCGAACACGTGGAAATTGAATTCCTGGGGCACCAGCCCGATGTGGCTCTTGGCGCTGGAGAAGTCGCGGTCGATGTCGATGCCGAACACGCGCACCTGGCCCGCGGTCTTGCGCACCAGGGAGCAGACGATGCCGATGGCGGTGGACTTGCCGGCCCCGTTGGGGCCCAGCAGGCCGAAGAAGTCCCCTTCCTCCACCGTCAGGTCGATGCCGTGCAGGGCCTCGAAGCCGTTGCCGTAGACCTTGCGCAGTCCCCTGATGTCCAGTGCCTTGCTCATGCCTTGTCGGTGCCCCTTCCGTTCGGTCCGAACCCGTCCCCGGGCCGGCTGTCGAATGGTACAGGAAGAAGCCGAACGAGGTGGGATCGATGTTCCTCTCCTGTTACCGAAGGGCGTTCCGCTGGTATTCCGCGCTGACCGCCTTCATCCTGGTGCTGGCCTGCCTGCTGGCGCCCTGATCCGCGGCGGGCCCGGGTGTGCCCGCATCCTCCCCGGTGCAGCGATGCCGGGCCAGCAGGCCCCGGTAGGCGCCCGCGCCCAGGTCGGCGGTCTCCAGGATACAGCCGCCCTGGTGGCGGATGACCGCGGCGATGGCCGGCGCCCGGCCGGGCCGGGCGAGCACGAGCAGTGGCCGCCGGTCCTGCTGCCATTCACCGGCCAGGGTCTCGTCGGGCCCGCGCGGAGCCAGGTGCGCGTGTTCCACGGACCGACCCAGGTAGAAGGCCAGGCTGTAGCGGGCGTTGGTATCCACGAACAGGATTTCCGCATAGGGTCGGTGGAAGCCGGCGCGGATCTCCGCCGCCAGGGCGCGGCCGTCCTGGCGGCTGGGCAGCTGCGCCAGCCCCCCCTTGAGGCCGACCAGCAGCAGGACCCAGAGCCATCCCAGCCACTGCCAGCGCCGGGCGGCCGCCAGACCGGCCAGGGACGGGGCCAGCAGCAGGGCGATGGGGACGAACAGCGGCAGCAGGTAGAAGGGCAGCCGGGAACGGGCGAGGAAGAACACCGCCAGCGGCAGCAGCAGCCAGGTGCGCAGGAAGCCGGCCGCCGGGGCCGGCGCGGCCGCCCCGCCGCGGTAGCGCCGCCAGGCCGCCAGCAGGCCCCAGGGCAGGGTGCCCAGCAGCAGGGTGGGCAGGTAGACCAGCAGGCCACCGTACCATTCGCCGTGGCGGTGATGGGCGTTGCTGGCCACCCGCGCCACCACCTCCTGGCGCAGGAAATAATCCAACAGCCCGGGGGTCTGCATCACCACCAGCAGGTACCAGGACAGGCCGCTGGCGGCGAACAGCAGCAGGCCCCAGGGGTCGAACAGGGGCCGCAATCGCAGCGGGGTGCTGCGGGCCAGGCCATAGGCCAGGATGGCCAGCAGCGGCAGCAGCCCCGGCGGCCCCTTGGTCAGGAAGGCGAGTCCGAAACCCAGCCACATCAGGCGCAGCATGCCCTTGGCCGGTGGTTCACCCTGCAGCAGCCCGCTGCCGATGAAGCCGGCCATGGCCAGGGTCTCCCACAGGGTCAGCAGGCAGTCGGTGCTGACCGTGTTGGCGGCGACGAAGGGCAGGACCGCGGTGGCATAGGCCGCCGCCGCCAGTTCCGGCCGGGCCTGGCCCAGCCGGCGTGCCATCCACCAGACCAGCAGGCTGGTGAGCAGGTAGGCCAGGGCATAGGGGGCGCGCACCGCCCACTCGCTGTGCCCGAACAGGCGCAGGGCGGCGGCGATGGCCCAGTAGGTGAGCGGCGGCTTGGTGTAGTGCGGGTGTTCCGGGTGCAGCCGGGGATGCAGCCAGTCGCCGGAGTCCAGCATCTGCAGCGCCACCGCCGTGTAACGTCCCTCGTCGGGATCCCAGAGTCCGCGGCTGCCCTGGAAGGCGCAGGCGAGCAGCAGCAGGGCCAGCAGGGGCAACAGCGGGCGGAAGTGGTCCATGGCCGCTAGCTTAACAGGCTGCCGGCACCTGCTCACGCCGCCGCTGTCCACGGCGGCGGCGCCGGAACTGGTATCATGGGGCCAATGGAGAAGACCCCTTCCTGGAAGCGCAAATGGCATGAATATGCCCGGCTGATGCGGCTCGACCGGCCCATCGGCATCTACCTGCTGCTGTGGCCCACCCTGTGGGCGCTGTGGCTGGCCGCCGGCGGGCTGCCCGATCTCCGGGTGCTGGCGGTGTTCGTGGCCGGGGTGGTGCTGATGCGGTCCGCCGGCTGTGTCATCAACGACTTCGCGGACCGGCACTTCGATCCCCACGTGGCCCGTACCCGCGACCGGCCCCTGGCGGCGGGCCGGGTGCGGCCGGCCGAGGCCCTGGCCCTGTTCGCCGTGCTGGTGCTGCTGGCCTTCGGCCTGGTGCTGACCCTCGACCGGCTCACCATCGAACTCTCCTTCGTGGCCGTGGCTCTGGCCGCGGTCTATCCCTTCACCAAGCGGGTGACCCATCTGCCCCAGCTGGTTCTGGGGGCCGCCTTCGGCTGGTCCATCCCCATGGCGTTCGCGGCCCAGACGGGGCGCGTGCCCCAGCTCGCCTGGCTGCTGTTCACGGTCAACGTGCTCTGGGCCACCGCCTACGACACCCTCTACGCCATGGTGGACCGCGAGGACGACCTCAAGATCGGGGTACGCTCCACCGCCATCCTGTTCGGCGACAGTGACCGGCTGGTGGTGGGCATCCTCCAGGGCCTGGTGCTGGCGGGGCTGGTGCTGGTGGGGCTGCGCGCCGAGCTGGGCGGCCTCTACTACCTGGCGCTGGCCGTGGCCGCCGGCCTGGCGGCCTACCAGCAGTACCTCATCCGGACCAGGGATCCCCGCCGCTGTTTCGAGGCCTTCCTCAACAATCACTGGTTCGGTGCCGTGGTCTTCGCCGGCATCGCCCTCGCCCTGCTGGGCCGTTGATTCAGGGGCCCGGCGGCGGGGTGCGGGCACAGACCCAGGCCTCCACCCGGCGCGCGCCCCGGCGCCGGAGGGCGCGGGCCAGCGCGTCCAGGGTGCTGCCAGTGGTCATCACGTCGTCCACCAGGGCCAGGTTCAGCCCGTCGAGGCGGCCCTGGACGCGGAAGGCGCCGCGCAGGTTGACGCGCCGCGCCCGGGCGTCCAGGCCACTCTGGGGCGGCGTGGGGCGGCAGCGCCGGACCCGTTGCGGTGCCAGGGCCAGGTGCCAGCGTCGGGCCAGGGGGCGGGCGATCTCCAGCGCCTGGTTGTAGCCCCGTTGGTGCAGGCGCCGGCGGTGCAGGGGCACCGGCAGCAGCAGGTCGGGCCAGGGCCACGGGGGGCGGCGCTCGGCCAGCGCCTCCGCCAGCAGTCGGCCCAGGACCGGGGCCAGGTCGAGCCGGCCATGGAACTTGAGCAGCTGCACCATGCGATCCACCGGCAGTTCGTAGGCCAGGGCGGCGATGCAAGCGTCCAGGGCGGGGGGCTGGCGCTGGCAGGCTCCGCAGGGGCCGGACGGAGCGCCCGGGGGCAGGGGCCGGGCGCAGCGCGGGCAGGCATGGGCCAGCCAGGGCAGGTCCCGGCGGCAGCCCGGGCACAGGCCCCCGGGGGCGGCCGGGGCCGCGCAGAGCGCGCAGCGTTCCGGCAGCAACCGGTCCAGCAGCCAGTGGTAAACCATCTGCCATCTCCATGGTTGACAACGGCCCGCCCCCCTCGCCATAGTGCCCGCCTGTCCCGGCGGACCGGGGACCCAGTCTGGGCCGCGGTCGCGGCTGGAGGCCAGCGTGGCCAGCGGTTGCAGCGATCAGGAGGTACGGTGGTGCAGGCAGAGGCGATGGAGGCGGACCGCGGCCCGGCCGTGGACGGCCCGCGGACGGACTGGACCCGGGCGGAGGTGGCGGCACTGTTCGCCCGGCCCTTCATGGACCTGCTGTTCCAGGCCCAGCAGGTGCACCGGCGTTTCTTCCCCCCCGGCGAGATCCAGATCAGCACCCTGCTCAGCATCAAGACCGGGGCCTGCCCCGAGGACTGCGGCTACTGTCCGCAGAGCGCACACCACCGCACCGGCCTGCCGGTGGAACGCCTCATGCCACTGGAGGAGGTGGTGGCGGCGGCGCGGCGGGCACGGGCGCAGGGCGCGAGCCGGTTCTGCATGGGGGCCGCCTGGCGCGCACCGCGCCAGCGGGACCTGGAACCGGTGCTGGAGATGATCCGCGCGGTCAAGGCGCTGGGCCTGGAGACCTGCGCCACCCTGGGCATGCTGGACCTGGAACAGGCGCGGCAGCTCAAGGAGGCGGGCCTCGACTACTACAACCACAACCTGGATACCTCGCCGGAATACTATGGACGTGTGGTCAGCACCCGCAGCTACCAGGAGCGGCTCGACACCCTGGATGCCGTGCGGGCGGTGGGCATCCGCGTCTGCTGTGGCGGGATCCTGGGCATGGGGGAATCGGACGAGGACCGTATCGGCCTGCTGCACCGCCTGGCGACCCTGCCCCGGCACCCGGAGAGCGTACCGGTCAACCTGCTGGTGCGGGTGCCGGGCACCCCGCTGGCCGAGTGCGAGCCGCCGGACCCCTTCGACCTGGTGCGCACCGTGGCGGTGGCGCGCATCCTGATGCCGGCCTCGCGGGTGCGCCTGTCGGCGGGGCGGGAGGCCATGTCCGACGAACTGCAGGCGCTCTGCTTCCTGGCCGGGGCGAATTCCATTTTCTACGGTGAGCGGCTGCTCACCACCCCCAACCCCGATGCCCATCACGACCAGCGCCTGTTCCGGCGGCTGGACCTGAGCCCCGTCTGAGGGCCCCCGGGCGACGGTGAAGGACCTGGCGGCGGAGCTGGCGCGGCGCAAGGCGGCGGATCTGTACCGCCGGTGCCGGGTGGCGCAGGATCCGCAGGGTCCGGAGCGGGTGGTGGACGGCGAGCCCTGCCTCACCTTCTGCAGCAATGACTATCTGGGGCTGGCCGGCCATCCCCGCGTGGTCCGGGCGCTGCAGGCGGGCGCCGAGCGCTGGGGCGTGGGCAGCGGCGCCGCGCACCTGGTCAGCGGCCACACCGCGGCCCACCAGGCGCTGGAGGAGGCGCTGGCGGAATTCCTGGGCCGGCCGCGGGCGCTGCTGTTCTCCACCGGCTACATGGCCAATCTCGGGGTCATCGGCGCCCTGGCGGGGCGGGGCGAGACCCTGTTCCAGGACCGGCTCGACCACGCCTCGCTGCTGGACGGCGCCCGCCTCAGCGGGGCGCGCCTGGTCCGGTACCGGCACCGGGACCTGGACGACCTGGCCCGGCGCTGGGCGGCCGCCCGGCGCCCGGCGCTGGTGGCCACGGACGCCGTGTTCAGCATGGACGGCGACCTGGCGCCGCTGCCGGACCTGGCCGCCCTGGCCGGGGCGCGGGCGGTGCCCCTGATGGTGGACGACGCCCATGGCCTGGGGGTGCTGGGCCGTGGCGGCCGCGGCACCCTGGATCACTTCGGCCTGGGCCCGGACCAGGTGCCCATTCTCATGGGTACCCTGGGCAAGGCCTTCGGCGTGTTCGGCGCCTTCGTGGCCGGCAGCGAGCCGCTGATCGAGACCCTGGTGCAGCAGGCCCGCAGCTATGTCTACACCACGGCCCTGCCCCCGGCGCTGGCCGTGGCCATCCAGGCCAGCCTGGAACTGGTGCGCAGCGAGGATTGGCGTCGCGAGCGGCTGCAGGCCCTGGTGGCGCGTTTCCGGCGCGGGGCCGCCGACCTGGGTATCGCCCTGGGCGACTCGCCCACCCCCATCCAGCCGCTGCTGCTGGGCAGTGCGCGGCGCGCCCTGGCGGTGAGCGAGGCCCTGCGCCGCCAGGGTATCTGGGTGCCGGCCATCCGCCCGCCCACGGTGCCGGAGGGGACCGCCCGGTTGCGCATCACCTTTTCCGCCGCTCATGGCGAGGACCAGGTCGACCGGTTGCTGGAGGCCCTGGCCGTGGCCCTGCGCGAGGCCGGGACCTCATGACCCGGCTGGTGCTGCTGCCCGGCTGGGGGATGGGCCCGGCCACCTGGAGACCACTGACCGAGCGGCTGCCCGCGGCCTGGAGGTTCCGCACCCCGGTCCTGGCGTGGCGACCGCAGCCGGCCGGGGCGGCCGGCCTGGATGGCTGGCTGGAACCGGATCTCCCGGCCGGGGTCTGGGTGGGCTGGTCGTTGGGTGGGCTGCTGGCCCTGTGGGCGGCACACCGGGCACCAGGGCGGGTGCGGGCCCTGATCTGGATCGCGGCCACGCCCCGCTTCCTCGCCACGGCGGACTGGCCGGGCATGGCGCCGGAGACCTTCGCCGGCTTCGCCCAGGGGTTTCGGGCCGACCCGGTGGCCGGCTGGCGCCGGTTCCTGGCCCTGCTGGCCCGGGGGGACCGGGACGGCGCCCGCCTGCGCCGCCGCCTGGCCCGGCTGGCGCCTGTCCCGGCCCTGGATCCGGCGGCCCTGGATGCCGGCCTGGCCGCATTGCAGGGCCAGGATCTGCGGCCTCAGTTCACCGGGCTGCAATGCCCCTGCCTGTGCCTGCTCGGCAGTGGCGATGCCCTGATCCCGATCGCGCTGGCCCGGGCCCTGCGCGCCCTGCGTCCCGGGGTCCGGGTGGTTCGGCTGGCGGGCCGCGGCCATGCCCCCCACCTGTCCGACCCGGAACGGGTCGCGGCCGAGATCCGCAGTTTCCTGGAGGCGGCCGGTCATGGCTGAGGGTCTGCTCGACCGGTGCGAGGTGCGGCGTGCCTTCGATCGGGCCGCCGCCGCTTACGATGCCCTGGCGGTGCTGCAGCGGGAACTGGGCCGGCGCTTGCTGGAGCGGCTGGACCCCATCCGCCTGGCCCCGGCGACGGCCCTGGACCTGGGCGCCGGCACCGGGCAGCTGAGCCGGGGCCTGCAGCGGCGCTTTCCCCGCTGCCGGGTCGTCGCCCTGGATCTCTCCGCCGGGATGCTGCGGCAGTTGCGCCGGCGCCAGGGCTGGTGGCGGCGGGCACGCCTGGTGCAGGCGGATGCCCAGTGCCTGCCCCTGGCGCCGGCCAGCCTGGATCTGGTGCTGTCCGGGCTCACCCTGCAGTGGTGTGACGAGCCGGCCCGGGTGTTCCGCGAGGTGCGGCGGGTGTTGCGGCCGGGCGGCCTGTTCCTGTTCACCACCTTCGGTCCCGACACCCTGCGCGAGCTGCGCGCCGCCTGGGCGGTGGTGGACAGCCGGCCCCACGTCAGCCCCTTCATCGACATGCACCTGCTGGGGGACGCCCTGGTGGAGGCGGGTTTCCAGGACACGGTGATGGACATGGAGATGCTGCGTCTCACCTATGATTCGCCCCTGGCCATGATGCGTGACATCAAGGGGATCGGGGCCCACAACGCCCTGCGCGACCGCCCCCGCGGCCTGACCGGCCGCCGCCGGTTCGAGGCCCTGCTGCGGGCCTGCGAGGCCCACCGCAGCGAGGGGCGGCTGCCGGCCACCTACGAGGTGGTCTATGGCCATGCCTGGGCACCGGAGCCGGGGGTGCGGGTGTCCCTGCCGGGACCGCGGCGGTGAGCGGCGGCTGGTTCGTGACCGGCACCGACACCGGGGTCGGCAAGACCCTGGTCACCTGCGGCCTGGTGCGCGGCCTGGTGCGCCAGGGCCTGCGGGTGGCGGCCATGAAGCCGGTGGCGGCGGGGTGCCGCCGAACCGCGGCCGGCTGGCGCAACGAGGATGCCCTGGCGTTGCAGCGCTGCGCCAATCTGGAACTGGATTATGCCGAGGTCAATCCCTGCGCCCTGGCCGCGCCCCTGGCCCCGGCCCTGGCCGCTGCGCGCCAGGGGGTGAGCATCGATCTGGCTGCCCTGGCGGCCACCGGTCGCGACCTTGCCGGCCGCGCCGACCGCCTGCTGGTGGAGGGCATCGGTGGCTGGCGGGTGCCGTTCGATGATCGTACCGGGGTGCCGGACCTGGCCGCCGCCCTGGGGTTGCCGGTGATCCTGGTCGTGGCCCTGCGCCTGGGCTGTATCAATCATGCGCTGCTGACCGCCCGGGACATCCAGGCCAGCGGCCTGGCCCTGGCCGGGTGGGTGGCCAACTGCCCGGACCGGGCACCGGCCGCGCCGGACACGGCGGAGACCCTCGACTGGCTGGAACGGGCACTGCCGGTCCCGCTGCTGGCCGTGGTGCCGCCACTGGCCCCCGCGGCCCGGGCCGAACTGGTCCTGTCCCTGCCCTGACCCCTTTCCCGCCACCCGGCATCATCCCGCCGCTGGCGGTTGTCGCCCCCCCGGTGGCTGCCATGTTGCGTATCCAATATTCAGTATATGCGGAATCAATCATATGATTGATAATCACTTGCAACCGCCAATGGAAATGAGAATTCTTGCTAGCCCAACTCCAATAGGATAGGATCGGCCCCTGTCCGGACGGCGGTCCAGGCCCCCGCGCGCGGTGCGGTGCAGCGAAGATCGCGAGGAGTCGGGTTGGATTGTGTGGAACAAAGCGTCAACGGCGGTACCTGCTTCATCATTCGCCCGAATGCGTCCCTTTCGTGGCGCGGCTCCCTGTTCTGCTATGGCCTCATCGTGACGGTGTCTCTGACCATCGCCCTGGGTTTTGCTGCGATCGGCCTGTGGCCGGTGTTGCCCTTCGCCGGCGCCGAGCTGCTGTTGCTGGGCGCGGCCATGTACCACGTGGCCCTGCGCTGCCGCGAGCGCGAGATCATTCGTATCGCCGCCGGCAAGGTCGAGGTCTTGCGGGGCCGCCGGCGGCTGGTGCGGGAGGCCGAGTTCCACTTGCCCTGGGTCCGGGTGGTCCTGCAATCGACGGCCGCGTCGCTGGCCCCTCTGCGGGTGCTGCTGCGGGGCCAGGGCCGGGAGACGGAGGTCGGGCGCTTCCTGGTCGAGGCCGAGCGGCGTCGCCTGGCCCGGCGCCTGGCCCATTCCATTGGATCCGCCTGAGGGCGGGCGTAGAACGACGAATCTTTGAGATAGCCGTACGTGAAGCGTAATTTCAGCTGAAGGAGAGAGGGATGTTTGACCTGAGAAGTCGAGGGTGCCGGGTGGCGGGTGCCGCGGCGCTGCTGGCTGCAGCCGCAACCGCCCGGGCGGACTATGCCCTCAACATGCACCAGGGCGTCACGCCCATCAGCCACGAGGTGTACCATCTACACATGCTGATCCTGTACATCTGCTGCGCCATCGGCGTGGTGGTGTTCGGGACTATGTTCTACTCGATCATCAACCACCGCAAGTCCAAGGGGGCGGTGGCGGCCCAGTTCCACGAGAGCACCACGGTCGAGATCATCTGGACCATCATCCCCTTCGTCATCCTCATCAGCATGGCCATTCCCGCCACCAAGACGCTGCTGGCCATGGAGGACACCCGCAACGCCGACGTCACCATCAAGGTCACGGGGTACCAGTGGAAGTGGGGCTATGATTATCTGAACGACGGTGTCAGTAGCGGTGCCGGTCCACACATCCACTTCCTCAGCACCCTGTCGACGCCCAAGGAGGAGATCTACAATCACCGCGCCAAGGGTGAGAATTACCTGCTGGAGGTCGATCATCCGCTGGTGGTGCCGGTAGGGCGCAAGGTACGCCTGGAGATCACGGCGGCCGACGTCATCCACTCCTGGTGGGTGCCCGACCTGGGCATGAAGAAGGATGCCATCCCCGGCTACGTCAACCAGATGTGGCTCCAGGTGGACAAGCCCGGTACCTATCGCGGCCAGTGTGCGGAACTCTGCGGCAAGGATCACGGCTTCATGCCCATCGTGGTGGTGGCGAAGAACGAGGCCGATTACGAGCGTTGGGTGCACGACCGCAAACGGGCGCTGGCGGGTGACGCCGCCGCGGCCAGCAAGACCTGGACACGCCAGGCGCTGATGGCCAAGGGTGCCAAGGTGTACCAGGCCAACTGTGCTGCCTGCCACCAGGCCAACGGCGGCGGGCTGCCGGGCACCTTCCCGGCCCTCAACGGCAGCAAGGTCGTCAATGGCCCCCTGGCCCAGCATCTCCAGGTGGTGCTCAAGGGCCGGCCGGGGACCGCCATGCAGTCCTTCGCCGGGCAGTTGAGCGATACCGAGATCGCCGCCGTGATCACCTACGAGCGCAACAGCTGGGACAATCACACCGGCGACCTGGTGCAGCCCGCCATGGTCAAGGCCGCGCGTTGATGCAGAGTAACGAGGAGAAGTGAGCGATGACTACCGCAGTAGCACATGAAGCACACCACGACGGGCCGGCGCGCGGGCTGAGCCGCTGGTTGTTCACCACCAACCACAAGGACATCGGTACCCTGTACCTGCTGTTCTCGCTGCTGATGTTCTTCGTCGGTGGCAGTATGGCGATGATCATCCGCGCCGAGCTGTTCCAACCAGGTCTGCAGTTCGTCAATCCGGCATTCTTCAATCAGCTCACCACCATGCACGCCCTGGTCATGATCTTCGGTGCGGTGATGCCTGCCTTCGTCGGGCTCGCCAACTGGCTCATCCCCATGATGATCGGGGCACCGGACATGGCGCTGCCGCGCATGAACAACTGGAGCTTCTGGATCCTGCCGTTCGCCTTCGCCCTGCTGCTGTCGACCCTGTTCATGCCCGGTGGCGGCCCGGCCGGCGGCTGGACGCTGTATCCGCCACTGTCGCTGCAGACGGGCGCCGCCTTTCCCTTTGTCATCTTCGCCATTCACCTGATGGGCATCTCCTCCATCATGGGCGCGATCAACGTCATCGTCACCGTGCTCAACATGCGCGCGCCCGGCATGACGTTGATGAAGATGCCGCTGTTCGTCTGGACCTGGCTCATCACCGCCTATCTGCTGATCGCGGTGATGCCGGTGCTGGCCGGGTCGGTCACCATGCTGCTGACCGACAAGTTCTTCGGTACCAGCTTCTTCAACGCGGCCGGCGGCGGTGACCCGGTGCTGTTCCAGCACATCTTCTGGTTCTTCGGTCATCCCGAGGTGTACATCATGATCCTGCCGGCATTCGGTATCATCTCGGCGATCATCCCCACCTTCGCCCGTAAGCCGCTGTTCGGCTACAGTTCCATGGTGTACGCCACGGCTTCCATCGCCTTCCTGTCGTTCCTTGTCTGGGCCCACCACATGTTCACCGTGGGCATCCCGGTGGCGGGTGAGCTGTTCTTCATGTATGCCACCATGCTGATCGCGGTACCGACCGGGGTGAAGGTGTTCAACTGGGTGGCCACCATGTGGCGCGGCTCGATGACCTTCGAGACACCGATGCTGTTTGCCATCGCATTCGTGATCCTGTTCACCATCGGCGGCTTCTCTGGACTGATGCTGGCCATGGCGCCCGCCGACTTCCAGTACCATGACACCTACTTCGTGGTGGCCCATTTCCACTACGTGCTGGTGCCGGGGGCGGTGTTCGCCATCATGGCGGCGGTGTACTATTGGCTGCCCAAGTGGACTGGCAACATGTACGACGAGAAACTGGGTAAGTTGCACTTCTGGCTGTCGGCGATCTCGGTCAACGTGCTGTTCTTCCCGATGCACTTCCTGGGGCTGGCCGGCATGCCACGGCGCATCCCCGACTACTCGGTGCAGTTCGCCGGTTTCAACGAGCTGGCCTCAATCGGCGGTTTCGCCTTTGGCCTGTCGCAGCTGATCTTCCTGTATGTGGTGATCAAGACCATCCGCGGTGGCGCCAAGGCAACCGACCAGGTGTGGGAGGGCGCGCACGGCCTGGAATGGACGCTGCCGTCGCCACCGCCCTACCACAGCTTCCAGACGGCACCGGAGATCAAGTGAGACGGGCGGGAGGGTGGCCTGGGATGTCCCCCGCGCCGCCATTTCCCGTTGTAGGTGAGGCTATGACGGAGCAGCAGATGGAGCGTCGCCGCCGGGCGGCCACCCGCCATGCCCTGGTGCTCGGGCTGGTCGCGGTATCGGTGTTTTTGGGGTTCATCGCCTGGACCCTGGTCCACCGGGGCTGATGGCGGCGGACCACGACAGAGATTGGACAATCGAGTGAGGATGGATGGATGAGTAGTGAGACACACGCGGGATACTACGTACCCCATGGAACGCGCTGGCCGATCGTCGGTTCCATCGGCCTGACCACCCTGGTTTCGGGCTTTGCCATATTCCTCAACGGCAATCCCCTGGGCGCCAAGGTCATGGCTGCCGGCGTGGCCATCGTGCTGCTGATGATGTTCGGCTGGTTCGGCACCGTCATCCGGGAGAGCGAGAGCGGCATGTACAACATGCAGGTGGACCGCTCCTTCCGTTGGGGTATGGCCTGGTTCATCTTCTCCGAGGTCATGTTCTTCGCCGCCTTCTTCGGTGCCCTGTTCTATGCCCGCGTGCTGGCGGTGCCGTGGCTCGGTGGTGGTGACGCGGCGACCCACAGCCTGCTCTGGCCACAGTTCAGCCCGGCCTGGCCGACCAATGGCCCCGGCGACCTGGGAGGCAAGTTCGAGACCATTTCACCCTGGGGCATCCCAGCGCTCAATACCCTGCTGCTGCTGTCCAGTGGCGTGACCATCACCTTCGCCCACTGGGCGCTGAAAAAGAACCAGCGGGGTGCCCTGCTGTTCTGGCTGGCGGCGACCGTGATTCTGGGTGTGACCTTCCTCGGTTTCCAGATTCACGAGTACGGCCATGCCTATTCCGAGCTCAACCTGACCTTGGGTTCGGGTATCTACGGCTCGACCTTCTTCATGCTCACCGGGTTCCACGGCATGCACGTGACCATCGGCGCCATCATGTTGACCGTGATCCTGTTGCGTTCCGCCAAGGGCCACTTCACGCCCGACCGGCACTTCGCCTTCGAGGGCGTGGCCTGGTACTGGCACTTCGTGGACGTGGTCTGGCTGGGGTTGTTTATCTTCGTGTACGTGCTCTGAGGCGCGGGGCCGGCCCGGGTGCCGTCACCTGGGCTGGCCGCCGGCTGGCGGGGTCGCGGGGTAGATGCCGTGGGGATGGATGTGGCCGGTGAGGTAACCGACCACCAGGATGGCGAACAGGGCGACCGACAGCGCGATGCGCACCGTGAGGGCCTTGACGGTCCGCTCGGAACGGCCCTTGTCGAGAATGAGGAAGAACAGGCCGCTGGTCAGGCTGAGCAGGATGAGGGCCAGCAGGGTCAGGATCAGGATCTTGATGAACATGGGCCTTGGGTTCCGTGGCGGCAAGGCCCGCAGTATAGCCGAGCCGGACGGAAGGGGCGAGAGACCGTGGCGAGAAGGAGGCAACTGTTGCTGGGCATCACCGTGCTAGCCCTGTTTGCCGGCCTGGTGCGGCTCGGCTTCTGGCAGATCGCCCGGGCCCATGAGAAGGAGCGCATCCTGGCCGCCTTCGAGCAGCGGCGCCACCAGCCGCCGGTCCGCCTGGTCACGGGCAGCCGCCCCGGCCCGGCGCTCCAGTATCACCCGGTGGTGGTCAAGGGCCGTTACGATGGCGTGCACCAGTTCCTGCTCGACAACCGGGTGCGCCACCAGCGACCGGGGTTCGAGGTCTTGACGCCGCTGCGCCTGCGCGGCGGCGGGGCGGTGCTGGTGGACCGCGGCTGGGTACCCCAGGGGGCCCGCCGGACGCAGTTGCCGTCGCTGCCGGTCCCCGACGGTGAGCAGCGGGTGCATGGCCTGATCCGGCTGCCGGGCCGGGGATTCGTGCTGGGCGAGGGCGAGGCGCGGCAGCCCGGCTGGCCCAAGGTGGTGCAGCGCGTGGCATTCGGGCTGGAGTCGCGCCAGCTCGGCTATCCCCTGGTGCCGGCGCTGGTGCTGATGGACCGGGGCGAGGCCGGCGGCTTCGAGCGCGGCTGGCAGCCGGTCACCCCGGGGTTCGGTCCGGCCCGGCACTACGCCTATGCCTTCCAGTGGTTTGCGCTGGCGGCGGTATTCGCCTTCCTGCTGCTGCGGCTGGCGTTCCGCGCCTGGTGGTGGCGCGACCGGCAGCGGACCCTGGTCCAGGGCGGGCATGGCTAGCCGAGTCATGGGGGCGTAGCGAGAGGAGATTGCAGGATGGAGACCATGGCAGTGGAACGAGGACAGATGAGGGGTGGGCGCCGGCGGTCACGCTGGACCCTGGTGGTCCTGTTTCTCATGTTCGCCACGCCGTTGGCCATCGCCTGGTTGCTGAATTTCTCGCCCTGGGCCTGGCACCCGGCACCCAGCCTCAACCATGGCCGGCTCATCCAGCCGGTGCGGCCGCTGGCGGAGGCGGATTTCGCCGAGCTGGCCCCCCGGGGCGCGGGTGGCCTGGTGCATGGCCGCTGGACCCTGGTGTTCGCGGCCGGACCCGAGTGCAACGACCGTTGTCGCCAGGCCCTGTACACCATGCGCCAGGTGCGGCTGGCCCAGGGCCACAACATGGGCCGGGTGCAGCGCCTGCTGCT
>Ga0256829_1002259_pt1 | contig 14532 bp, 17 predicted proteins | sample 131447metaG_FD_185979 | JGI IMG/M metagenome (GOLD analysis project Ga0256829, IMG submission 185979) | Hydrothermal vent microbial communities from Lau Basin, Pacific Ocean - 131-447 | ecosystem: Environmental > Aquatic > Marine > Hydrothermal vents | place: Pacific Ocean: Lau Basin | collected...
CCGATGATCGGCGCACGCTGTGATTCATAGCGGCGGGCGGCGATACGATCCATGCAGAGCTTGGAAAAGCCGTAAATATTCGCCGCCTCTTCACCGCAGCCGATTTTATTGGGCGCGGGGGAGTTGCCATAGACGCCGGCCGATGATGCGTAGACCATGCGCGTGCCGGAGAAATCGCAGGCGTCCAGCAGGCTGGCGAAGGCATTGGTGTTGACTTCAACCATCAGCCGCTGATCCATGACCGTCGTATCGGTGATGGCGGCCTCATGGAATACGACGGAGAACTGCCCGTCGGCAATATCTTCCAGCAGGTCGGGATCATCGCAGTCGACCGCGCGCAGTTCACAATCGACATGCAGCAGATTGCGCCAGTCGCCGGATGAAAAATTATCCGCCACCACCACTTCTGCGCCTGGGCGTTTGACCAGCGCAGCGGCAATGTTGCAGCCGATATATCCTGCTCCGCCAGTCACCAGTATGCGTTCACTCATATATTATCCTTTCAGCTCGGTTGCGATTCAACAAAGCGCTGATTCGCCCGGCGGGTGGTTGTATAAAATGCGCACAGGTTGATGCTATTTTGAACCAATCGCCCGATCAGTGCGCAGGCTCACAAGGCTGCGCCTTTCCACTGCATTTGCAATCTGTCCAAGGCGCGGGTGGTGGCTTCGTTGCAGATGTTGTAACCCGCTTTTGCATTCACGCCGGCAGTCAGTACGGCTGCATCCTTGTTCCGCATGTCGCTATCGTTAAATCCGGCTTGCGCCAGCAGGCGTGCAATCCAGCTGCCCAGTCCGGGCAGATGTGAGATGCGTACGATACGGATCAGCTCGTCACAACGGGCGGTTGAAACCTGATTTCCGGTAGCCTCAGAGAGTATTTCCGCATCTTCATCTGCGATCGCATCAAGCGGTTTACAGAGCAGTTTGAAAATCACCCATTCGCTCTCCGACAGGAAATCGCGATCTTCGTGCAGGGGAAACGCCCCTGGCAGCGCCTGTACATTATTCATGTGTCCACCTGAAACCAGTTTACATTATTGATTGCTCGTGCATGCGGTGCGGGATATTACGTGCGGTAACATTCAGCGCAAGTGTAAGGAAAAAATATCAGGAGAAAAAACCGGCGACCAGTTGCACAGGCCCAACTCAACAATTCCATTCTTCATCCGCCTGCTTTACAGTTTGATCATGGTTCATAGCGTATTTATCACGGGCACAGATACGGGCGCCGGCAAAACATGGGTGACCGCGGCTGCGGTTCATTCATTGCTGGCGCAGGGGATTCGCGCCCGCGCACTGAAGCCGGTTGCATGCGGCCTGGATGGTGCGGGGCGCAATGAGGATATCGATGCTTTACTATCCGTTCAGGGCTTGACGGATGCGGATCTGATCAACCTCTATCGCTATGCGCAGCCGGCTGCGCCGTCACAGGCGGCGGCTGCCGAAGGGGAAACAGTGGACCCGAAGCGGCTGGTGCAGTGGTGTCATGCGCGGGCAGCCGGGCTGCAGGGGTGTCTGATTGAGGGCGTGGGGGGGCTGATGACGCCGGTCGCCGGCAACTGGCTGGTGTCGGACTGGATTGCGGCGATGCCGGATTGTGAGATCTGGCTGGTGGTCGGCTGCAAACTTGGCGCAATTAACCAGACATTGCTGACGCTGGATAAACTGAAACAGATGCAACGATCGCCGGCCCGAATCATTTTTAATGCAGTGAGCGTTGAAGATCAGGCATGGATTGCATCGACGCGGCTGGCGGTGGAGCCGTTTCTACAATCGGCGTGCGCACTTTCCAGTCTCAACTTTGGAGGTCGAATCTCAGGCCAAATCTCAGGCTTGCAGAATATGCCGGCCAGCTCATACTGCTGACATGCGATATGCTTGGTTGATACTTCTCATGCTTCTGCCGCTGCCGGCCAGCGCCGATGGGCGGCACACGGCAGGCACGCGTGTCAGCCTCAGTGCGACGGTGCAACGTGAACTGCCAAACGATGAGTTACTGGTCAGTTTTCGTGTCGAGAAAGAGGGGGTGGATGCCGCTGAGGTGCGTCGCTATGTAAATCGTGTCAGCCGGGCGGTGCAGCAGCGCCTGCAGCGGGAAAAGGGGCTGGTGGTCAAAACCATCAGCCGCAACCTGCAACCTGTATGGAAGTATCCCAAAAACAGCCAACGCATCCGTAGCGGTTGGCGCATGACGCAAACCGGGCAGATCAGGACAACGCATCTGGAGCGAGTGTCGGACTGGCTGGACGCTATCGAAACGGCCGGAGCGCACCTCTCCGGACTGAATTTCCGCATCAGCGAGCAAGCATCTAAAAAAGCCATGAACGCGCTACGGATAGAGGCGATTGCCGCATTTCGGGCCAGAGCGAAGGTGATTGCGCACGGGTTGGATGCCACCGCCTTCAGAGTTATCCGATTGAATACCAATAGCACGGCGCCAAGGCCGGTGTTCTACAGAAACGAAATGGCCATGATGGCGAAATCTACGGCGGATGCGCCCATGCTTTCAGCCGGGGAAGGTAAACTCAAAGTGACCATCTCCGGTGAAATCGAACTGCCTTTCACCGACTTTCCAGTGCGTGAAGGCAGCTCTGAATAACTATATGATCTCTTAACTACGGCTGGTGACTTCCAGCAGGTGATAGCCGAACTGCGTCTTCACCGGCCCCTGTACAGTGCCGACTTCGGCTGAAAATACCACCTTGTCGAATTCCGGCACCATCATGCCCGGACCGAACTCTCCCAGATCGCCGCCATTGCGGCTGGAAGGACAGCTGGAGTGCTGTTTGGCCAGATCGGCAAAATCAGCGCCGCCTTCAATTTGTGTTTTCAGTTCTGCGCACTTTTCTGCTGAATCTACCAGAATGTGGCGTGCTGTTGCTGTGGTCATGAACTTTACCTCTCAAATAGAAGCGCGCATGGTAACGACTCAGCGGCATGATTCAAATGCCAGCAGCTTTTCCTTCCACTCTGTGCCGTAGGAAAAGCCACCGATGCCATCGGCGGCCACGACGCGATGACAGGGAATCAGGATGGGCAGCGGGTTGGCGCCAAGCGACTGTCCCAGGGCGCGCGGGGCGCTCGCCAGTAAGCCGGCCAGTTCGCCGTAGGTGCGCACCTCTCCGGACGGGATCATCATCAGCGCATCACGCAGTCTGGCCTGAAACGGCGTGGCCGGCGCAGCCAGTGGCGGCAGGGGTAGTTCGCAATGCTCAAAATATGCAGATAGCCATTCGGATACGGGATCTTTTGCGGGATTGAGTCGTTCGTCAGTTGCGCCAAGCCGGATGCGCGAACATAGCGTTCCATCCCAAAGGTAACTGATCGGGCCTATTGGCGATTCATATCGGTAGCAGATGCGCATCAACGTATCCTGTGGATCGGAGTTTGTGGCTACTCATGCTAGCGTGCCGGCATGGATTGGACACTGTTTTCCTCGGCGCTGATTTCATCCACGCTGTTTCCCGGCGGTTCCGAAGCGTTGTTGCTGTATCGTCTGAATGAGGGCGGCGATGTTGTCGGACTGGTGCTGATTGCGACGCTTGGCAACCTGCTGGGTAGCGTGATTACCTATGCCATGGGGCGCTTTGGCAACGAAGCGTTGCATCGCAAATGGCTGAAAATATCTGAGCAGCAAATCGCCCATGCTGAAACATGGTTTGCGAAGTATGGCAAGCCGGCTCTGTTGCTGGCCTGGTTGCCGGTTGTCGGCGATCCGCTCTGTCTGGCGGCGGGGCTGCTTCGCAGCGGTCTGCTCTCTTTTCTGGTGCTGGCGGGCGTCGGGAAATTACTGCGCTATGCCGTGCTGGCGCTGCCGTTTGTCTGACCGGTTCTGCTGTCGGCTCCCGAAAATGCAGGCGGCACAGGCAAGTTGACCCCTAGGCGGGCGGCTATAGAGTGCCTGCGCCTGCGTTTTGCAACAGCAGCGAAAGAGATATTTTTCAGTTTTCAGGGAGAGGGGCCAATGCCGAAGGTCTGGATTGCAGACAAAATGAGTGACCGCGCCATTGAAGTGTTCAGGGCGCGCGGTATTGACGTAGACTACAGGCCCGGACTGTCCGATGAAGAAAAACTGGCCATCGCCGGCGATTACGATGCCATAGCGGTTCGTTCCTCTACCACGCTGAAAGGCGCCTTGCTGGATGCGGCAAAGCGGGTCAAGGTGATCGGGCGCGCCGGCATCGGCGTCGATAATATCGATATCGAAGGCTGTTCGCGACGCGGTATCGTGGTGATGAATACGCCGTTCGGCAACACCATTACCACAGCGGAACTGGCGGTCTCTCATATCGTGGCTGCGGCCCGCATGATTCCGCAGGCATCGGCCTCCACCAGAGCGGGAAAATGGGAGAAATCCCGTTTTATGGGGATGGAGTTGACCGGTAAAAAGGCCGGCGTGATCGGTGCGGGCAATATCGGCGCCATTGTCTGCGACCGGCTTAAGGGATTGCATATGGCCGTATTCGTCTACGACCCGTTCATTTCCGATGAACGCGCCGCCGCCATGGGCGTGACCAAGGTGGAGAGCGTCGCCGAACTGGCTGAAACAGTTGATGTGCTGACGATCCATGTGCCGCTGCTGGACGCCACGCGCAATTTGATTAACGCCGATATGATTGGGCGCATGAAAAAAGGCTCTATTCTTGTCAACTGCGCCCGAGGCGGCATTGTCGATGAGGATGCGCTCTATGACGCCTGCAAATCCGGCCACCTGCGCGCCGCTGCGCTCGATGTCTATGCCAACGAGCCGGCGCGTGAAAACCGCCTGTTTGAACTCGATAATGTCAGCTTTACTCCCCATATCGGCGCTTCCACCGATGAAGCGCAGGAGAATGTGGCGGTGCAGGTGGCGGAGCAGATGTCCGATTACCTGCTCGCCGGCGTTGTCAAAAATGCCGTCAATGTGCCGTCGCTGTCGGAAGAAGAGCAGCGTCTGCTGGCGCCGTATCTTCTGCTGGCCGAGCGCATGGGGCGTTTTATCGGCCAGACCATGCGGCCGGGCTATTCGCGCGTCAAAGTGAGTTTTGAGGGAGATGCCTCCCATATCAACCGAAAACCGTTGATTAACACTATGTTGCAGGGGCTGTTGTCTCAGAGCATGGAGGATGTCAATGCGGTTAATGCCGGGATGCTGGCCAGAGACCGCGGCATTGAAGTGGCCGAGTTCGCCTGTGAAGCACAGGAGCGTTTTTCCACCCTGATCCGGCTGGAGGTGGAAGGGGATGAAGGCGGCCGTTGCGTTTCCGGTACGCTGTTCGATGAGTCGCGCCCGCGTTTTGTCAGCTTCGACACTTGCGATATCGAGATGGCTCCCGAAGGCAACCTGATCGTCATCCAGAATGAGGATAAACCGGGCATGATCGCCGCCATGGGCGGCGTGCTGGCGGAAGCGGGAATCAATATTGGCGATTTTCGGCTCGGTCGCCGCGAAGACGCCGATACGGCGGTGGCCCTTATTCAGGTCGATACGCCGCCGACAGTGGAGGTGCTGGAGAAGCTCGCCGAACTGCCTGATATGTTGCTGGTGCGTTACGCGGAACTGGGAGCGATGTGATGCCGACGCATAAGCCGATTATCGGCCTCAATGATGCATTCGGCGCGCAGGCGAAAGCCTTGCGTCGTTTGCAGGCCGACATTCTCACCCTGTTCGATCAGGCCGGCTACGAAGAGGTGATTCCGCCGATTCTGGAGCGCCCGGATTCGATGCAGTCGGGCGCCGGCCGTTTTCTGGCCGACCAGACAGTGGTCTTTTCCGATCCGGCCGGCGCCGGTACGCTGGCGATCCGATCCGATATGACGCCGCAAATCGCCCGCATCGCCGCCACCCGCCTGCAGCATGAGTCAATTCTGAAACTCTGTTATTCCGGCACGGTGATGCTTGCGCGTCCGGATGTGCGCGGCGGTTCCCGTCAGCAGTGGCAGACCGGCGTGGAGTGTCTTGGCGTGGCCGGTCGTGACGGCGATATCGATGTGATGCAACTGGCCGGGCGCACGATGCTGGCTGCCGGTTTTGACAAGCCGGTGCTGCAGGTCGGCCATATCGGTCTGCTCAAGGCGCTGGTGGCGGGCAGCAGCGTCCCGCTGGAGCAGTGGACGGCGCAAATTTCCCGACGTTCGCCGGATGATCTGTCTACCCTGGTGGCTGGCGAGCAACTGTCGGAAGCTGCGGTGAGTGCGTTGCTGGAGATGGTTACAGGCGTGGCCGATGCATCATGGCTGCGTTCAAATAGCGGCCGCATCAATCCGGAGTTCGACGCCGCCGCCGCCGCGCTGCTCGATCTTGCGACGGGACTGAATGAAAGACTGGACGGGCAGGTGGGCGTTCGTATTGATGCCGCCGTGATGCCGCGTTTTCTCTATCACAGCGGCATTCTGTTTACCGGTTTTGCCGCCGGCGTGGCGCAGGCGTTGCTGCACGGCGGTCGCTACGACGCCATGATGGCGGCGCATGGTCGTGATATGCCGGCTACCGGTTTCTCATGTGATTTGTGGACGCTGTTAAACGCAGCCTGATTAGAAGATAAAAGCAGAAATAAGCAGGAAAAAGCTTTCACTTGCGTACTTCGTGGTTCAATGTTTGGAGATTGAGATGACAAATACAGTTGCGATTGGAATTCAGTGGGGTGATGAAGGCAAGGGCAAGATCGTCGATCTGCTGGCGCCCGATGCTGATGTGGTGGCCCGCTTTCAGGGAGGTCCGAATGCCGGCCATACGCTGGTGATCGGCGAAGAAAAAACCGTGTTGAACCATATTCCGTCCGGCATCCTGCACGATGAGACGCTCTGCCTGATCGGCAACGGTACGGTGGTTGATCCGTTTCACCTGGTTGAAGAGATGGATACCTTGATTGATGCGGGCATTCCCGTAGCCGATCGGCTGAAAATCTCCGAACGCTGCCAGTTGATTCTGCCTTATCACCGAGATCTGGATGCGGCGCGCGAGGCGGCCAAGGGCAAGAATAAAATCGGCACCACCGGTAAGGGCATCGGCCCCTGTTATGAGGACAAGACAGCCCGGCGCGGCATTCGGCTGGTTGATCTGATGGCCGATGACCTCGATGCCCGCATCGATGCCAATATCGCCTATGTCAATTTCATGCTGACCGAGTATCTGAAGGCCGATCCGATTGATCGCGACGAGGTGGCGCGCGCCATCGAACTGGCCCGTGAGCGGTTGCTGCCGCTGGCCGCCGACGTGCCGCTGATATTGCAGCGCCGGATCAAGGCGGGCGACAGCGTGCTGTATGAAGGTGCGCAGGGTTCGATGCTGGATGTCGATCACGGCACCTATCCGTTTGTGACATCGTCGAATACTGTCGCCGGCGCGGCGCTGGCCGGGCTCGGCGTCGGGCCCGGTCAGGTGGATGCCGTTTTGGGCATCTGCAAGGCATACACTACGCGTGTCGGTTCCGGGCCGTTCCCGACCGAGCTATACAATGCCGACGGCATGGCGTGCCCGTCCGGCAAGCACATGGCGGAAAGGGGCAATGAATTCGGCGCCACCACCGGCAGGCCGCGTCGAACCGGCTGGTTTGACGGGCCGGTTGTGCAACACGCCGTGCGCATCAACGGCGTCACCGGGCTGGCGATCACCAAGCTGGATGTGCTCGATGGTCTGGAGGAGGTGAAACTGTGCGTCGCCTACGAACTCAATGGCGAGCGCCTGCAATCCATTCCGGCTTGCTGCAATCAACTGGATGCTGTGACGCCGGTATATGAAACGCTGCCGGGCTGGAGCGAAAACACGTTCGGCATGACTTCAATCGATCAGTTGCCGGCCAATGCCAAAGCGCTGCTCAAGCGAATCGAGGAAGTATGCGAATGCCCGATAGCCATGCTCTCCACCGGCCCGGATCGAAATCACATTATTCGCCTGACTGATTAGTTCAGCCCAACATGACGTAGTCACCTGTCTCAACTCTACCGAAAAAAAGGATATGTCTATGAACTCTGCTGAACGTAGAAGCGTATTCTCGCTGGCCGGCATCTATAGCCTGCGCATGCTGGGGCTGTTTCTCATTCTGCCCGTCTTTGCGCTTTATGCCGAACACCTCGACGGCGTCACGCCGACGCTGATCGGCCTGGCGCTGGGCGCTTATGGGCTAACCATGGCGCTGTTGTAGATTCCGTTCGGCATCCTGTCGGATCGAATCGGGCGCAAACCGGTGATTACGGTAGGTCTGATCATCTTTGCTGTCGGTAGTGTGGTGGCTGCATCGTCGCATGATATCTGGGGCGTGATTATCGGACGCGCTCTGCAGGGCGCAGGCGCGATTGCTGCGGCCCTGATGGCGCTACTGGCCGACTTGACGCGTGAAGAGATTCGCACCAGGGCGACCGCCATGATCGGTATGTCGATCGGCATGTCGTTTACCGTGTCGCTGATTCTGGGGCCGTGGCTCGATGCTGTGATTGGCGTGAATGGTATTTTCTGGCTCACCGCTGTGCTGGCTACGGGAGCGATTGTGGTGTTGCATACGGCAATCCCCACGCCTGATCACAGCTCGGCTCACCGCGATGCAGAGACGGTTCCCGCCCAACTGGGCGGAGCGCTGCGCAATATCGAACTGTTGCGACTCGATTTCGGTATTCTGGTGCTGCATGCGATCATGACCGCGATGTTTATCGCCTACAATGTGCTGGAGGCGACGCTGCCTTCGCTGGTGTCGCGCATTGCGCCAATTGATGGCAAGGGTACGGCCATGGGCGTCTATCCACCAGTCAGTTCCTCGGCGCTTTTGTCGGGGGCGCTGGCGGCGGCGCTCTGCTCGGGCAGTTTGGCGTGGGCGGTATTTTTACTGCCTGCGCCCTGGCTGCCCTGATTTGGCTGGCGCTGGCTTTTGGCATGCAGCCGCCGCGCATGCGTTCAGCCATGATGCTGCATGTGGATTCCGCTAAAATGGCCGATGCCAAATCACTGGAAACGCAACTGCTTGCCATGGCCGGTGTTGCCGAGGCTCGCATCGCTGTTGAAGAGAACGTCGCTTATTTAAGGGTGGAGAAAGACCACTTCGATCCTGAAGCAGCGAAAGCGCTGCTTCAGAAATAATAAAGGAGCCCCGCACCGGCTATGGGTCGGCGGTCTGTAAAACTACATGGACGTAGTTTTACAAAGTACGCGGTATCCTAAAGTTAGCGGAGGCGGCGGAAAGTGGTTTGAGCCGAACTGGTTTGACCAGCGGCGTAGTGGCGAGTCCAGTCTGAAACCAACGTATGGTTGCCTGGATTCAGGTTGCTCTCATAGCGGAATTCACCGGCTGTTTTACTGATACCATTGCCGATGCAGCGGGCAGACTGTTCATCGCTGACGCACTGCGCCTGCCAGGCGGCGGCGTGGTTGCTGCCGCTTAGGTAAATGGTGCGGTGAACCTGTTTAATCAGCAGCGTTCGGCCATGTGAATCTCTCCAGACGCCATCATACTTGCTCCCGTCCGGAGCCGGGCGCATTGTCCCTGAGAAGGCTTCTCCTACCTGTTTCGGATTCTGTTTCCTTTCAGGTTGATCGTTTTTGGCCCCAGTTGTTGCTACGCGGCTATCCGGCTGTTTCACAGTCGGTTTCTGATGCTCGCTGTCGCCGAAAATCAGGGTGTTGAGCAGACCGGAGCCATCTCTGGTGCGATTGGCCGAGGGGCCGCTTAATCCGGGCGTGGCTGCCAGCAGCATTGATGCAGACAGGGCGAGAAGAAAACCGGATAAATGCCTCATCCGCCCACGACAGCCAGCAGAATACCGGCGGCTACGGCGGAACCGATGACGCCGGCCACATTCGGGCCCATGGCGTGCATCAGCAGGAAATTGTGGTGATCGGATTCCAGCCCGACCTTGTTGACCACGCGCGCCGCCATCGGCACAGCCGAAACGCCGGCAGCGCCGATCAGTGGGTTCACCTTGCCGCCGCTGGTGCGGTACATCACTTTACCCATCAGCACGCCGGCGGCGGTGCCGATGGCGAATGCGATCAGGCCCAACAGCAGAATGCCGAGGGTTTGCAGATTAAGGAAATGATCCGCCTGCAATTTGGAGCCGACCGACAGCCCCAGTGCAATGGTGGTCATATTGATAATTTCGTGTTGGGCGGCGTTGGAAAGACGATCGACCACGCCGCACTCCTTGAGCAGGTTGCCGAAGGTAAGCATGCCGATCAGCGGCGCCGCCGTGGGCAGGAAAATCACGCAGAGCAGCAGCACGGTAATCGGAAAGGCGATTTTTTCCGTCCGGCTGACGTGGCGCAGCTGTTCCATGCGTGTGGAACGCTCTTTTTCCGTGGTCAGCAGGCGCATGATCGGCGGCTGAATAATCGGCACCAGCGCCATATAGGAGTAGGCGGCCACAGCGATTGCACCGAGCAGGTCGGGCGAGAGTTTGGAGGCGATAAAAATCGCAGTCGGGCCGTCGGCGCCGCCGATAATGCCGATGGCCGCGGCGTTGGCCAGCGTGAAGTGAAAGCCGGGGATAAAATTCAGCGCCAGTGCGCCGATCAGGGTGGTGAAGATGCCGAACTGGGCGGCGGCCCCCAGCATCAGCGTGCGCGGCATGGCGATCAGTGCGCCGAAATCGGTCAGCGCGCCCACGCCCATAAAGATGATCAGCGGGAACATCTCTGTTTCCACCCCGGCCTGATAGAGAATGCCAAGCAGCCCGTCCGGGCCGGATATTTCAGCAATCGGAATATTGCTCAACACCGCGCCGAAACCCATCGGCACCAGCAGCAGCGGTTCAAACTGTTTCACGATGGCGAGATAGAGCAGCAGCAACCCGACGCCCATCATCAGCGCCTGACCCCACGAGCAGTTGGCGATGCCGGTGGTGAGCCAGAGTTGTTGCATCAGGTCGGTGAAACTACTCATGCAACGGTCACCAGCGGCTGACCGACGTTGACGGCGTCACCCTCCTTGACCTCAATGCTGACAATGGTGCCTGAGTGGGTGGAGCGCACCTCCGTCTCCATCTTCATCGCTTCCATAATCAGAATCACATCACCATCTTCAACATGCTGATTGGGTGCGACATCGATTCTGAAAATATTACCTGCCATCGGCGCACCGACCGATGTGGCCGGTTTGTTGACGGCCGGCGCAGCAGCCGGGGCAGGGTGCATCGGCGCCACATCGGCCGGATGCATCGAGCTGACTTCGCCCTCCGGCGTCACCACGACATCGTAATTGACGCCATTCACGGCAATCATATAACGCTCGGCCACAGCCGGCGGCAGCTCCGTCTCCTCTTCCAGCCACGGTGCAGGCTCAAAGGCGTCCGGGTTGTCACGGTTTTTCAGATATTTCAGTCCGACCTGCGGGAACAGGGCGTAAATCAGCACGTCATCAATCAAATTCTCTGACAATTCAAAGCCCTGTTCGGCGGCCGTACTGCTCAATTCCAGCGTCAGCTTATCCATCTCATCATCAATCAGATCGGCGGGGCGGCAGGAGATCGGCTTGCCGCCCTCCAGCACTTTAACCTGTAATTCGCTGTTCACCGGCGCCGGGGTGGCGCCATATTCGCCCTTGAGGATGCCGGCGGTCTCCTTGGTAACGGTGCGGTAACGTTCGCCGGCCAGTACATTGAACACAGCCTGCGTGCCGACAATCTGCGAGGTCGGGGTGACCAGCGGAATAAAGCCGAGATCTTCACGCACCTTGGGGATTTCGGCCAGCACCTCATCAAAGCGATCGTCGGCGTTCTGCAGCACCAGCTGGCTCTCCAGATTGGTCAGCATGCCACCGGGCACCTGCGCCACCAGAATGCGCGAATCGATGCCGCGCAGCGAGCCTTCAAACTTGTCGTATTTTTTGCGCACTTCGCGGAAATCGGCAGCGATCTCTTCGAGTAGCTTGAGGTCCAGACCGGTGGCGCGCGGCTCATCTTCCATGATGGCGACGACCGATTCGGTCGCCGAATGGCCGTAGGTGTGGCTCATCGATGAAATGCTGGTGTCGACCATGTCGATGCCGGCCTCAATGGCCTTGAGAATGGCCGCCGTGCTCATGCCGGTGGTGGCGTGCGAGTGCAGCGCAACGGGTATGGCGACAGAGGCTTTCAGCTCGGTGACGATCTGTTCCGCCGCATAGGGCTTGAGCAGGCCGGACATATCCTTGATACAGATGGATTGACAACCCATATCCTCCAGCTGTTTGCCCAGATCGATCCACATATCGAGCGTATGCACCGGGCTGACGGTGTAAGAGATGGCGCCCTGGGCGTGTTTGCCAACCTTGAGCGCGGCTTTCACGGCAGTTTCCAGATTGCGGATATCGTTCATGGCGTCGAAAATTCGGAAGATATCCATGCCGTTTTCGGCGGCGCGCTCAACGAATGCATTCACCACATCATCGGCGTAATGGCGGTAGCCGAGAATATTCTGGCCTCGAAACAGCATCTGCGAGCGGGTGTTGGGCATGGCTGCGGAGAGCAGGCGCAGGCGCTCCCATGGATCTTCGCCGAGATAGCGAATGCAGGAGTCGAAGGTGGCGCCGCCCCATATCTCCATCGACCAGTAACCGACCCTGTCCAGTTTTTCGACAATCGGCAGCATATCTTCAATGCGCATGCGTGTGGCCAACAGTGACTGATGACCGTCGCGCAGGACGAGTTCGGTGATTCCGAGCGGCTTATTCATGGGCGGGATTCTCCTGAAAAATAGTGCTGGGCGGGCGCAAAAGCATTATTTATGCCGGGGATGGTCTGAGCGGTATTGTTGCACTGCGGCAGTGATCACTTCAAGCAGATCATCGTGATTGATACCTGTTTCCGCGCCGCCATCCACAGCTTTCTGCTCAAAAGCGTGAATGGTGCGGGAAACCACGCCAATCACGGCAATCAACAGGCCGAGGAAAAGGAACACAGTTCCCATTCCCAGCGCCATAAGCTGCAGTCCCTGGCCCATTAAATCTTCCATGGTGATAAGTCATCCCCTGTTGTCGTACATGCTATCGTTTGCAACCAATCAGCGCTTCATGTGGGTGAAACGCGACAGCCGTCAAAGCGCGGAGACTAGGTGAAAAGCGACTTCATTGCCACTTTACATCCATATTTTCGACTGATAGCGCCTGAGTTTTACTGCGCCTGCCGGATTGCGCTTCGATTCGACGTGGTTAGTCTGGCCCGATGGGCAGGCTACCGGACAATATCCTGATTTTCGGCTGCGGCTATGTCGGGTCGAAGCTGGCGCAGCGCTGTCTGGCGCTGGGTATGCGGGTGATCGGCGTCACCCGCAGCAGTGAGCGGCGGGCGGCGCTCAACGATCTGGGTATTGAGGCTGTTGTTGCAGATTCGCCGGCGAACCTGCCGGCCGACCTGCTGGCCGAAGTTGAGGCTGTGGTGGATTCGATCCCGCTTGCCCGTGATGGCGCGCGCATGCACGCGCCGCAGTTGGATTGGCTGCCTGAACTCGCCCCGAAATTATCTTCCGTTATCTGGAGCGGCTATCTCTCCTCCACCGGCGTATATGGCGATGCCGACGGCGCCTGGGTGGATGAGACATGGCCCTGCAAAGCGGGCAGTGCGCGCGGCGCCGGGCGGTTGCAGGCGGAACTGGCGTGGCTGCAGTCGGGATTGCCGGCGGAGGTGTTTCGCCTGGCCGGCATCTACGGGCCGGAGCGCAATATCCTGGCCCGTCTGAAGGCGGGGGGGTATCAGGCTGTGGCATGGCAGCCGCCGCACTACTCCAGCCGCATCCATGTTGATGATATCGTGGCGGCGCTGCTGGCCGCCATGCGTCAACCGAAAGCAGGCAGGATTGTGAACCTGGCCGACGATCTGCCGATGCCGCATGCCGAATATGTATTGGAAGTGGCGCGCCTGATCGGTGCGCCCGTTCCGGAAATCCTCTCTGAACAGGAGGGCGAGCAGCGCCTTTCGCCGGCAGTTTTGAGTTTTTTTCGGGATAATAAACGGGTCTCCAACCGACTGCTGCACCGGCAGTTGCTGCCGGAGCTGAGATACCCTGATTTCAGAACGTGGCTGGCGTCAAGCCCGATCCGGCAAGCCGGAACCCCACAAAACAATAACCCTCGCCACTTATTTCACGAATGAATACCGATTAACCACGGAACAGACGGAAGAAGTTCATGATCGCTGAAAATTTCTGCTACATTTTCTGCAAGGTGTTATTGGCGAAAGGCTAAATGGAGAGTTGAACCTCGAAGCCGCTCTGGCGAATGCGTTCGGCGGCGAGCTGCATCCACACTGCATCCAGCCGGCTCAGGTGCGCGGCCTCATCCTGTAGCGACGGCCGCGCCAGTCCGTAGAGCAGGACGCCGTGAATCGGCACGGATCGGTGCTGCAGATCTTCCAGAAAATGGATGTAACTGCACAGCTCATGTTCGGTGGGCGGTTGCCCGTCCCACGCCGCCATGCAGGTCTGAATCCAGCTCGGGCAGATGTTGGCGACAGTCGTCACCTGTCTGGCCAATCGGACCGCATCGAGTTTGACGCCGTTGATGCGCTCGATGCCGGCATCGGTGGCGCGATCCACCTTGATCCACACTTCGCCGCGATGTTCGGCCATGCGGGCCAGACCGCGCCGGACATG
>Ga0256829_1002260_pt1 | contig 14528 bp, 11 predicted proteins | sample 131447metaG_FD_185979 | JGI IMG/M metagenome (GOLD analysis project Ga0256829, IMG submission 185979) | Hydrothermal vent microbial communities from Lau Basin, Pacific Ocean - 131-447 | ecosystem: Environmental > Aquatic > Marine > Hydrothermal vents | place: Pacific Ocean: Lau Basin | collected...
TTGCCGAGCAACTGCTCAAGAAAGAACCAACCATCATAGCTGTGGGCGTGTATATTTGGAATGCCACACAAGTTTCCGACCTCATTCATATCATCAAACAAGTCTCACCCAAAACCATCATTGTTTTAGGCGGCCCCGAAGTCAGTTACGAGCCAATTCGCGTCAATCTTGATGTGGCGGATTATATTATTCGGGGTGAAGCGGAAATTGCATTTCACACGCTTTGCCATGATATTTTACAGGGCAATCTACCTTTAAAGCGCATCATCAATGCTGGTACAGTCAGCCTTGATGATATTGAGCTTCCCTATCGCTATTACAATGATGAAGATGTGAAAAATCGTTATATCTATGTGGAAGCATCGCGCGGCTGCCCTTTTCAATGTGAGTTTTGCCTATCTTCAATGGATAACCGCGTGCGTAATTTATTTATTGACCGCTTATTGGAAGAGTTTGAAATCCTTTGGCAACGCGGCGTGCGCAATTTCAAGTTTATTGACCGCACATTCAATCTTAACCCCAAAATATCCAATCAAATCTTGGACTTCTTTCTTGGCAAAGATGATGATTATTTTGTGCACTTTGAAGTCATCCCTGATCATTTTCCAAGCAGTATTCAAACGCGCATCAAACAATTCAAACCCGCTTCATTGCAACTGGAAGTTGGTATTCAGACTTTAAATAATGAAGTAGCTGACCGCATCCAGCGCAAACTTAATATCCCCAAAGTGATACAAAACATCACATTTTTAGAGCATGAAACCCATGCCCATATGCATTTGGATTTAATCGTAGGGTTGCCGGGCGAAGATTTGGAAAGCTTTGGTCGTGGCTTAAATCAACTCTGCGCCCTATCCACAGCAGAAATTCAAATTGGTATTTTAAAACATTTATCAGGCACCAATTTATCACGCCATAGCACAGACTTTGATATGATATATAGCAACCTTCCGCCTTATGATATTTTGAAAAATAATCTTTTAAGCTTTGAAGATATTCAACGCATGAAACGCTTTGCCCGCTTTTGGGATTTGTATCGCAATAGTGGTAATTTTAAGCAAACCTTAAACTTGCTCTATCCTCAAGGTGATGTATTTGAAAGATTTTTTGCTTTTTCTTTATGGGTTTATGCGCAAACCCATAGCACTTGGCAGATTTCACTGGATAGGCTCGCCAAATTAATCTTTGCATACCTCAATACAGTAGAAAAGCTTGAGGAAGAACAAGTTGCCCAAGCGCTGATTCACGATTTAATGAAAATTGAAGGGCGCGTACTCCCTGCATTCTTAAAACCTTATGCCCCTCAACAAAGCAGAAAAAGCAAACAACGCCAAGCACAAGGGCATAATAAACGCCAACTTAGGCATCTATAAACACAACATCATTAAATCTAATTTTATCACCGATATATGTTTGTATTTTACTATAGGTTCTATGTTTATTTATTTGAGTTACTTCTTGCTCTTGATATGATTTTCTAGCAATTTCTCCACATCATATTGAAAACCATTGCGAATATAGTTTTTCGTTTTTTCTTCAGATCCCCACATATCATTTACATATGCTTTTATTTCACCAAAGATAAAATGAGTATTGTTTGAAACCCTCTGGTTCTTGTTAGTTGGACTTGCAATAACAGCAAATAATAGGCTGATTATTAAAGCCATTGGAAACAACATTTTCCCATCTTTCATGGCAATGTAGCTTTCATTGATAAAAGTAACCTTATCAGGCATTTCTCCCTCATGAAGTAATGAACAGCGAAGAACATTATAAATAATATCTTCAAAGTTGGTCATCCCTTTGGGATAATCATTGTTTGAAAATTCAAATTTAAAGTTTTTACAATTTGTTGGTGTGCCATTGGTTAGAGACCACATTACAAATGGAAGGTTTTCTCTTAAGAAACTCTTGCACCTGAAAGACGTTTTCTTTCCTGGGTATTCCTTTTTTGCTGTTCCATCAATAGCTATTGCAAGTTGAATGAACGCATTGATTGCATCATTCATTTCAATTTTATTAATGCACTCTTGAACTCTTTCACCTACCGACATTCACTGACCCTAGTTCTAGGCACACAATATATAATTCAACCTATTCATAAGCCTAGAATGGCAATCTTACAATACAAAATCAAATCATTTGTGTTGCGCTGGATACTTCTTGATGTCCCCTCATCCCAACCTTCTCCCTCCTAAGCGGGAGAAGGAGCTAAATTTCCTCTCCCTTGCAAGGGAGAGGATTAAGGTGAGGGTCATTCTATTAACTGGCAGGCAGCCTATTGGTTATAGCATTTAATGATGGGAACGTAATGCATAGGATTAAAGCTTAAAACAACATACGTTGTGGAAATGGAGCAATCAGCAATAGGTTTTCCCCAGTCACAGGATGTAAAAGCCTTAAACGCCAAGCATGCAACATCAACCCTCTTCCATCCAAACGCTTAAACGCTTTTAAAGCATCCCTTTCAGCATATTTTACATCGCCCAAAATCGCATGCCCTTCTTGCTGCAATTGCACACGAAGTTGATGCGTGCGCCCGCTATGTGGTTTGAGTGCCACCAAAGCATATTGAAAATCAAGCTTCTCACATTCCATCATCACTTGATAATCGGTGACCGATGCCTTGCCATCTTCATCATCCACCACCATACGCTCACCTGCAATAGATACACCTTTGGATAATTTGGATTGCATACGTGCCGCATGTGGTTCTGGATGCCCTTGAACCCATGCAAAATAGGTTTTATCCATATCTCGTTCACGAAATGATGCAGTGAGCTTTCGCAATGCTTCCAATTTTTTTGCCAGTAAAAGCACACCTGAAGTATCTCTATCCAAACGATGCGCCAATCTTAAATCAGGCAAATGACGCGATACTTTTAATGCCTCAATCAAGCCTGCTTCATGACCACTACCACCATGCACCACCATACCAGCAGGTTTATCAATCGCTAAAAGCCATTCATCTTCAAATAAAATCGGTAGTTGCTCAACTTGGCGCAATAAAAAGGCAGGCATTTCATCCTTCTCACGCTCTATCGTATCATTTTGACGTAAACTCACTGGCACAAAAACCTCATCACCAGCTTGTAAATGATGATTAGGTTTGCAACGTTTGCCATTCACACGCACATTCCCTTTGCGAATCAAACGCATAATTAATGTGCGACTTTCATTGCCCAATTGGCGCAAGAGCATCCTATCCAAACGACTGTCATGCTCATCATTCGAAACCCTTATCCGCCCCTTTTTATTGATAAAATTTGCCAAATGCGCCCCTATGTTGTTAGTATCACCAGCCGTACAGTTTGCTCCACGCGAATTGTGTCTGCAAGTGATGATTGAATTGGATTGACTTGAGTATTGACTGCAAAGAATCTTGTTAGATTGCTTACCCAGCAACCCTAACAATGCAGCAATCCCGAATACAGTATTCGGTGCGAAGCAGACCTGTTTCTATGTGTTGAGCCTGTACAAATACAATACCCGTTTGACGGTTTTAACATTGAAATTGGTGAATAGAAAACCAAAGAAATGTGATTGATATATAGGCATGATGATTTCAAATAATATTGCTCTCAAGCAATAAGTCTGCCTTGTTGTGTTGTGTAAACATATATATTTACACGCATTTTGAAACCTCAAACGGCACAGGAAAGTGCCATGAGTACCATTAAAAAACTGATGCTAATCAATGCATCGCATGAAGAAGAAAGCCGTGTAGCCATTGTTCTCAATGATTATCTGCAAGAGTTGGATATTGAATCTGCTCATAAATCCCTAACCAAGGGCAATATTTACAAAGGAACAGTCACCAAAGTTGAAGCCAGCCTACAAGCTGCTTTTGTGGAGTATGGCTCTGCACGCCAAGGCTTTTTGCCATTGAATGAAATCCACCCTGATTGTTGGAAAGAAGGCGCAGATAAATCCGCTGACCCCCGCAAGGTTAATATCCGTGATGTACTTGAACACAAACAAGAGCTACTCATTCAGGTTGTAAAAGAAGAGCGCGGCAACAAAGGCGCAGCCCTAACCACCAATATATCACTGGCTGGTCGCTACACAGTATTGATGCCCAATAATTCACGCGGCGGCATTTCACGTAAACTTTCTGAAGAAGAGCGCCGAGCCATCAAACAAATCCTTGCGCATTTAAATGTGCCTGATGATATGGGTTTAATTGTGCGCACAGCAGGCAAAGATCAGGAACTAGAATCACTGGAATGGGATTATCAATACCTTCGTCGCCTGTGGGATGAAATTCGCATCAAAGGAGATAGCGCACCTTCACCATCGCTGATTTATTTGGAAGGCGATTTAGCCACCCGCGCCATTCGTGATCATTTTACTGATGATATTGATGAAATTTGGGTGGATAATCATGAAATTTACACCCGCACCAAAGATTTTGTGCATGCTGTGCTGCCAGGTAAAGAAAAACTGGTAAAACTCTATCGTGGTAAACAACCACTATTTCGTAAATACAATATTGAATCTCAATGTGAAGAAATTCATGAACGTGAAATTCGTTTGCGCTCTGGTGGCTCAATTGTTTTTGACCCTACCGAAGCATTGACCTCTATAGATGTCAACTCATCGCGTGCCACAGGCGGCAAAAACATTGATGCCACAGCACTTGCCACCAATTTAGAGGCTGCTGAAGAAATCGCGCGTCAGCTTCGTATCCGGGATATTGGTGGATTGGTAGTTATCGATTTTATTGATATGGCGAATAGAAAACATGGGCAACAAGTTGAAGAAGTGCTGCGCAATGCTTGCCGCTCTGATAAAGCGCGCATTCAATTTGCTAAAATATCCCGTTTTGGTTTATTGGAAATGTCTCGCCAGCGCCTGCATCCATCGGTACGCGAATCCACCACTGAAACATGCCCGCGTTGTCGCGGTCGCGGTTCTATTCGTACTGTTGAGTCCATGGCGCTACAGATGCTTACACGCATGGAAGATTGGGCAAAAATGGGCAAAAAACCAACTTTAGTCGTGCAAGTACCATCGGATACAGGCGAATACTTGATGAACAACAAACGTGATAATATTGCACGTATTGAAGAACATTACGAAGTCCAAATTACACTGCAAATCAAGCCAGAGTTGATGATTCCACATTATCGTATTGAACGCCAGTGGAATGAAAATAATCAACATCGTGTAGAGGTTCTTGAAGATACAAGCAAAGGAAGAAAACCTGCCAAAGCTAATCGCAAACTTAACCCGCTTAAACCTGTAGTGGGTATTCCAACGCCACAGAAACGCATCAAAAAGAAAGCTGAACTTCCTGCTTGGATTGCCGCTTTCATCGATATGTTAACAGGTGCATCACGCAAGAAAAAACGTGAGGAAGAAGAGCGCAAGAAACGCAATGCGCAAAATCGCAAACGTCGCAACCAATCGCGTCGTAAAAATAGAAATAATCGCCCTAAAAATGATGGCAACAAACAGCAAACCGAGCAGAAAAACAATGCCAAAAAAAACAATAAAGGTAATAGTGATAGCAATAAACCAAATCAAACAGAGGGTTCAAATAACACGAACAAACAAGCGATAGAAGGCGCTCAAGAAGCACCACAACGCAAACGCCGTCGCCGTCGCCGTAAACCTGCCGCCAAACGTGATGCACAAAATAATGGCGAAATCGCATCTACTCAGGATGCAAATACAGAACAGACAAATGAATCAACCCAAAATGCATCATCCAACAGTGATACCCCTAAAAAACAACATACTGATCAACCCAAAGCCGATAGTGATGTGCCAAAAAAAGAAGCTGTAAAGGTTGAAGTCAACGCAGAGGCATGAAGCCAACACAGCCATTACATATCACCGTTCCTGACCATATGTCAGGAGCGAGGCTTGATTATGTATTGGCTGATTTAACTCAACTCTCTCGCAGTCGCATCAAAACACTACTCAATGATGGGCATGTGCTTTATAATCAAACCAAGGTAAAACTTAAACCTTCACAAATCGTGTGCACAGGCGATTGCTTTTGCATTGATATACCCAATAGTCGCCCTATGCTGCTTGAGCCTGAAAATATACCATTGGATATTTTGTACGAAGATGAATATTTATTGGTGGTCAACAAACCAGCCAATATGGTGGTTCATCCCAGTCATGGGCATGATACGGGAACACTGGTTCATGCGTTATTGCACCATTGCCCCAATCTGCCTGGCATCAATGGCATTGAACGCCCTGGTATTGTACATCGCATTGATAAAAACACGTCAGGTTCATTGGTTGTTGCAAAAACAGAAGCTGCACATCATGGTTTAGTTAGCTTGTTTGCTAGCCATGATATTGATCGCCAATACCTTGCATGGTGCCGCGGAGCACCGACTTGGAATCAACAAACCATTGATGAGCCTATTGGTAGACATCCCAATCATAGACAAAAAATGGCGATTACTGATACAGGAAAGCATGCTATCACTGAGGCTTTATTGGAGCAGCGTTTTGGCACATATTTTAGCCGCCTACGCTTAACCTTACATACGGGCAGAACCCACCAAATTCGCGTGCATCTTGCGCACCTATCCTTACCCATCTTAGGCGATGATATCTATGCTCGTAGCTTTAACCCTTCTCAATCCATACCTGAAGAAGCGCGTAACGCTTTACTTCAACTCAACCGACAAGCCCTACACGCGGAAATACTTGGTTTTGTACACCCGATTACAACTGAGCATATTCATTGTGTTGCGCCTCTGCCCCAAGATTTAAATCAACTCAATCAAGCCTTTGAACATGCCCTCACCTAGTTTTATTGCTTCCGAATTATTTGCCAAACATGACATTCAAGGTATTTTTAGTGAACGCCAAGGTGGCATAAGCCCATCACCATGGGATGGTCTGAATCTTGGCTTTGATTTGGGTGATAGCCATCAACATATTGAAAACAATCTCCATCAACTTTGTATGCATGCCCAGCTTCCTCTTCCTCACCGCAGCAAGCAAGTTCATGATACCCATGCCATCATTTGCACTGGCACAGGCATACAACATACAGATAAAGCAGATATATTGTTAAGCCGTACACCTGCAACCTCAATCGCAATACGCACCGCGGATTGCCTGCCTATATTATTGGTGGATACCAAGCATGGTATTGCGGCAGCGGTGCATGCAGGTTGGCGAGGTACAGCAAAAAATATTGCAGGCATTGCCATTGAACGCATGCAAGCCATGGGCGCTCAAACTGAACACATCCTCGCAAGCCTAGGCCCATGCATACAATCCTGCTGCTTTGAAGTTGATATGCAAACTGCTGATAAAATAATTCAAGCCCACCCACTTGCCAAAACACATATCAAAATATCGCGTGAAAAAGCATATGTAGATTTACAATCCATCAACCACCTACAACTCCAATCTTCAGGCATATCAGATAAGCATATTGAGCAAATCAAACTTTGCACATGCTGTCTTTCAACACGCTTCTTCTCATATCGTAGAGATGGTATGCATAGCGGAAGACAACTTGCCATTGTCGCATTGCCATCCAAGCTCTAAGATACGCACGATGAAATATTTGGCACCCTTATCTACGTTTGCATTTGCACTCATCATCACCTTACTCTCTGGTTGTTCTGGTGAAGCTATATCACCATCAGATTCTGCTAAAGCTGATTACGAACGTGCACAAGAAATGATTAACGACCATAATTATGGCAAAGCCAATCGTTTCTTAGAAAGATTCGCCAGTAAACACCCCTATAGCCAGCATATTGCACAAGCTGAATTGCTGCGCATCTATGCTGCATATAAAGATGGGGAATTTATTCTAAGTGAAACACTGGCTAGCCGTTTCATCACTCGCCATCCACGCTATCCAAACCTATCTTATGCCCACTATATGCTAGGTATGAGCTATGTAAAACAAACCGTAGAGAGTCAACGTAACCCATTACCTACCCAGCATGCGATTCAAGCCTTTGAAAAATTACTCAAGCTCTATCCCCACTCAGAATATGCACATGAGGCAGCTGTACATCTGCAAAATATGAAAAATAAACTTGCTGAACATGAGTTGGCTGTGGGTAAATATTATTTTGAGCACGATAGGTTTGTAGCTGCAACCAACCGCTTCCAAATGATTTTAAAAAAATACCAAACCAGTCCAGCCATTGAAGAAGCACTGTATTATTTATCCGCAAGTTTCTCTGCTTTAAAATTAACTGATAGTGCGCGCGATGCTGCCATACTATTGCGTCATAACTATCCAAAGAGTGATTGGAGTGAAAAAGCTGCGGCTTTTTTATAAACTCTTTGTTATTACCCTATTGCTGCTTAGCACAGCTTGCGAGCAACAAGATAAAACCGCCATTTCTCATCTTTTAGATGCACGAGACAAAGCCATGTCTGAAAAAAACATAGATGCTTTCAATCAGCTTCTGGCAACGAATTACCCCGATAAGCAACACACCATTGAACAAATAAGCCTACTGTTTCGCCAATTCAATCATATTCATATTCATACACTCAATCGACATATCCACCTCATCAATGATGAGCATGCCGAATGTGAACAAAGTTATACGATTTCAGTGCAAGCCGATGGCGATGTCCGAAATATTGTACAACGCGAACAACTTCAATTGACTAAAACAGCGCAAGGCTGGAAAATTTCCGCAGGGTTATAATTCATACCCTTAGCAAAAACATTAAAACCAACGCATAAGAAAACAAACAACCTTCTTCGTTCTTTTAGAAAAAAGTTTTTCAGTGTAAAAACTGCCTGCAATGCGTTTATTCACTTCTGCGAGGGTAGGGTATGGCGCAATTGCCGATGCCATGGCACCAATCTTCATCTTTTGAGAAATGGCTAAAATCCAAGGTTGAATCAACTCCCCAGCATGCAAACCAACAATGCTTGCACCAAGGATTAAACCTTTGGGTGTGACCACCACTTTAACCAAACCTTCGGTACGTTGCTCAGCTTGCGCTCTATCATTCTCTTCAAAGCTCCATTTCAGAATCCGCACTTCTTTGCCTTGGGCTTTGACATCTGCTTCGGTTAAGCCCACATGTGCCAATTCAGGGTCAGTATAAGTCACCCAAGGCACAGCAGAATAATCCACTTTAGCAGGCAATTTAAACAACATATTACGAATAATAATACCTGCTTGGTATGCCGCCATATGCGTAAATTGATAAGGTCCAGCCACATCACCAATGGCAAATACACGTTTATTGGATGAGCGCAGGCGCGCATCCACTTCAATGCCGCGCGGGCTATAAGTTACATTTGCCGCTTCAAGGTTTAAGCCATTCACATTGGCTTTTCGCCCTGTAGCAATCAGCAAATGCGAACCTTGAATATCACAGTCTTGGATTTTATCACCATCGTCCTCATCAAAGAAAGCATGGATACCATCATCATATTGCTCAAAACGTAAGTTGTTCACACCTTCATGAAAGTTGATACCTTCTTTACTTAACTGCTCTATCACAATGGCTGTTAAATCAGGGTCATCTTTAGCAAGCAATTTCATCACTTCAATCACGGTAACTTTTGCCCCCAACCTCCTATGGGCCTGAGCAAGCTCAATACCAATGGGACCACCACCAATCACAATCAAATGCTCAACCTTCTCTTTTTTATCAAAGATATTGTCATTGGTGAAGTAGGGTACATCGTGTACGCCATCAATGGGCGGCACAAAAGCAGATGAGCCTGTCGCCACTACAAAATATTTAGCTTTGACGGTAGTATCACCTGCCTTGATGGTGTTCTCATCGATAAACTCAGCCGCAGCTTGAATCACATTCACACCCAAGCCTTCAAAACGTTCCACCGAATCATTGGGCGCAATTTGAGCAATCACATCATGGATATGCTTATGCACTTTTTCCCAATCGACATTGGGTTCAACGGCTTCAATACCAAAGTAGCGCGCATCCCGCATGGTTTGCGCCGCATGCCCTGCGGCAAGAATCGCTTTGGATGGTACGCAGCCTGTGTTCAAACAATCACCACCCATTTTTCCTTTTTCAATGAGCACAACCGATGCGCCCATTTGCACAGCGCCTGCGGCAACCGATAGACCACCAGAGCCCGCACCAATCACACAAATATCGGTTTGAACTGTATTCATGCAGCACTCTCCTTACCCTTAATTTTTTTATATATCATTGGCATAAGTGAGAGGCATCCTAAACCAACCAATGCTCCCAGCATTTCAGGGGTAAGAATCCCTGCCGTAGAAAAAGTTTCGCCTTGATCAAACACACGCCCCAAACCACTGCCTGCTAAAGCATAAACAAAGGTAGCAGGCATGATGCCAAAAAATGTTGCAATTGCGTATACACGTAACGGAACGCCCAAAAATGCAGGCGCTAAATTGATTAAGAAAAATGGGAAAATGGGAACAATTCTTAACACAAACATATAACTCCAAACATTTTCTTCAAATCCAGCTTGAAGCTTTTTAATACTCCCTCCTGCTTTTGCCAATAAAATATCACCCAGTGAAGTCTTTGCTGCTAAAAATAGTGCAATAGCACCCAATGTCGCGCCTACAACTGCCAATATTGCACCCCAAATCGCACCAAATAGAAAACCGCCACTAAGCGTCATCACCAAACCACCAGGCAGGGATAAAGCTACGACTACAATATAAATCAGTACATACACTAACGATGCCCATACTGCATGGGCTTGCACCTGTGCTAAAAGCATTTCTCTATGCTGAGCTAATGCTTCAAAACTCAAATATTGCTGTAAACCAAAGCTGAAAAAGAGTGCCGCTCCAATGATAATAATCAATAAAGGTAAAAGACGCTTTATCATGGTGTGCCCTTATTATCACTCACCACCAAACGATAATCAGGGGTTGGATTCAATGGACAAGAATAAAGATACTCACCTTTTTCAAGCGTAATCGTATAATCACGAGACTCACCCGCATGAATGCCACCACCTGATACAGAAGGCAAGGTCAACCGCCCCAAACCCTTACCACGCAGCCAAAATGCTAATCGGTATGGAACATCACGATTTAAAACACGAAAAGTATACGTGCCAGGCTTTAAAACCAATACTTTCGCATCATGTAATCGTTTGGCTTCTGTAGCCTTATTAATTTGTACACAATCCTCAGCTTGATGGCTTATAAAACCATAATCCTGTTTCTCTGATTCTACAAATTGGCAAGCCGTCTGGGTTAGCTGAATAACAACAGGTTCGGCCAAAGCATTGGTTGCCAATCCAATCCATAGCAATAAAGCAACTAACCATATGTTCCTCATAACAAAATCTCCTTTTATAGGGGGTATAAGGAAGTCGTCAAACCCCTCAGTTGCTTACAACCTTACCATGCACAAATGGTATAAATTATACATCCAGCAACACCCCACCAAAGCCTTCCAAGGCTTCTTTCACAGCCACCAAAAAGCCCACTGCATCTTTGCCATCAATCAAGCGATGGTCATATGACAGCGCCAAATACATCATCGGGCGAATCACCATTTGATCATGCTCAACCACAACGCGCTTTTGAATGCTATGCATACCCAAAATCGCTGATTGCGGGGTATTTAAAATAGGTGTGGACAACATCGAACCAAACACGCCTCCATTGGTGATAGAAAAGGTTCCACCCTTCAAATCATCGGGCATCAAACCACCCTCACGAGCTTTGCTTGCCAAGCTTACAACACCCTTTTCAATCTCCGCAAAACTCATCATGCCCACATCTCTTAATACGGGAACCACCAGACCTTTATCCGTGGATACAGCAACACCCATATCCATATAGTTATGATAGACAACATCTTCACCGTCAATATATGCATTCATTACTGGATATTTTGAGCTGGCGTATGCACATGCTTTAATAAAAAATGACATAAAACCAAGCTTTATTCCATATTTATCCATAAAATCATCTTTATATTTATCCCGCATATCCATCACATATTGCATATTCACTTCGTTAAACGTGGTTAGCATAGCAGCCGTGTTTTGCGCCTCTTTCAAACGCGTCGCAATGCGTTTGCGCAAGCGCGACATCGGGATGCGATCTTCAACACGATCAGCAGTCGTTACATCTTGCTTAGAAGCTGAAGAAAGGTTTTCTTTCATAGACTTCACGATATTTTCGGCTTTTTTCACTGCATCACCACTGGTTAGTGTATCATTGTTTTCTTCTTTAGATTTTTGCGCTTGATTCGCGTTAGTCTCTTTATCCTGATTAGATTTACTTTTTTTAGCCTTCTCTACTTTCACAGAAGTATCCAGCAAACCAATCACCTCATCAGGCTCAACAATACTATCAGCCTCTTTATACACAGCTTTTAATACACCCGCCTCAAAAGCTGTGATTTCCATGGTGATTTTATCGCTCTCAATCTCAGCCAATACATCATCCACCTGAACTTCATCACCCACTGATTTCAACCACGAAACCAAGGTGGCTTGATTTTCTGATTCACCCAAACTGGGTACTTTAATTTCAATATCCATATCTACCCCTCTAAACCCATCATCAAATCATCAACCCTTCAACGTCATCTGCATAGGCTTTATCCAACAAATCTTGCAATTCTTGTTTATGTCTGGTGATTGAACCCACTGCTGGCGCAGCCAAAGCAGGTCTACTCAATCCATAAATCTTCTGTGTATCTAGCAAAACACGTCTGATTGCACTGTTGACATGCAACCACGCACCTTGATTGGCAGGCTCCTCTTGCACCCAAAGCACTTCTTTAGCTTGCTTATAGCATCGCACGGTTTGTTCTAATATTTCACTAGGAAATGGATACAAACGTTCAATACGTATGATGCTCACATTTGTAATGTTCAAGCGTTCTCTTTCTGCCAATAAATCATAATATACTTTACCAGAGCATATGAGCACTCGGCGAGATGTTTCAATATCAATATTTTGATTACTCTCACCCAACAAAGACTGAAAACTACCCGAAACAAAATCCTCTAGTTGCGAAAAAGATGCTTTTAAACGCAGCATACTTTTCGGTCCCATCATCACCAATGGCTTACGCATTTGAATCAATGATTGACGGCGAAGCAAATGAAATAGTTGTGCAGGCGTTGTTGGGTAAACCACTTGCATATTTTCCTCTGCACACAATTGTAGAAAACGTTCCAAACGCGCAGAAGAATGTTCTGAACCTTGCCCTTCATAACCATGAGGCAGCCAAAGGACCAAGCCCGACATTCTACTCCACTTGGATTCACCCGCGGCAATAAACTGATCAATCACCACCTGAGCACCATTGGCAAAGTCACCATACTGTGCTTCCCAAATCACCAGTGCCCGCGGCTCAGATACAGAATAACCATATTCAAATGCCATCACAGCCAATTCAGAAAGCATGCTATCCACGACCATAAAGTGGCTCATACTACCCGATTCAACCTGCTTTAATGGAATAAAACTTTTGCCTGTTTTTTCATCATATACCGTGGCATGCCTATGAAAAAAAGTGCCACGCCCAGAATCTTGCCCAGAAAGCCGTACCCATCCCCCTTCAGCCACCAAAGAAGCATAAGCCATAATTTCAGCACATCCCCAATCTACATCTTGATGCCCTTGCATCATTTCAATGCGTTGGTTAAAAATCTTTGCTACCTTTGGACTCAAATGAAACCCATCAGGCATAGTATGAACTTGCTTAACCAAAACCCTCAATGTTTCAGTAGCAACCGTCGTATCAGGCTCTTGTGCTCCAGCACGAACATAACCATCCCAGCGACCATGCAGGCTATTGACTTCATGGGGCTGCTTCACGCCTTTTTTACGAAACTTATCCAAGCAATCTACATATTGTTGATGCATATCTTTCACCTCTTGTTCAGAAAGAATGCCCTCATCCAATAATCTTTTGCGATAAATAGCTTCAACTGTCGGATGCTTCGCGATATGCTGATACATCACTGGCTGCGTAACCTCTGGAGCATCTGCTTCATTATGCCCATGCCTTCGGTAACACACCAAATCAATGACTACATCACTACGAAAATGATTGCGATATTCCAATGCCAATTCTATGGCCATACAGCATGCCTCGGGATCATCACCATTCACATGTAAAATTGGAGCCTGCACCATTTTTGCAATATCTGTGCAGTACAATGTAGAACGAGAATCGTATGGGTTGGTTGTGAATCCAATTTGGTTATTGACCACAATATGAATCGTCCCACCTGTACGGAAGCCATTTAATTCACCTAAATTTAATGATTCTGCCACTACACCTTGCCCTGCAAAAGCCGCATCACCATGCACCAATACGCCTATCACTTCTCTCCGCGCTTTATCTTTGCGTCTACATTGTCTGGCTCTCACGCTACCCAATACAACCGGTGTAATAATTTCTAAATGTGATGGATTAAAACCCAATGATAAATGCACAATCCCACCAGGTGTTTCAATATCTGATGAAAAACCCAAATGATATTTCACATCACCAGAACCCTTAGGTTCAATATCTTTAAATTGCTTGCCTTCAAACTCTGCAAAAATATCAGATAGTGATTTGCC
>Ga0256829_1002261_pt1 | contig 14525 bp, 14 predicted proteins | sample 131447metaG_FD_185979 | JGI IMG/M metagenome (GOLD analysis project Ga0256829, IMG submission 185979) | Hydrothermal vent microbial communities from Lau Basin, Pacific Ocean - 131-447 | ecosystem: Environmental > Aquatic > Marine > Hydrothermal vents | place: Pacific Ocean: Lau Basin | collected...
CGGCGGTGGTCTAGCCTGGATTAGGACGCTGGCCTTCCAAGCCAGAGGTCCCGGGTTCAAATCCCGGCCGCCGCATTTGAAGATAATCCTATGTTTTCGCTTCATTTTTGAAGAGAGGTTTAAAGTCGTTAGCAAAGGCTCTAAGCCTTTGGGTGTTGCTCCAAGCCCCTTCGAGGAGGGCTCATGGGATACTTAAAGAAGTACTAGGCGTTGGTGCGATAACCTAGTGCGTTAAGGTTTAAGCGATGTAGCATAGGACTTTTGCGACTACATCCATCCAGCTTTATATTTGATCTGCAATAGACTAATTCAAACCTGCTAGGATAAACCTCGTTAGAACGGCATAGATAGAGATAGTTTAAAGGTATTTTTGTAGAGATTTCTCTACAAGAAGAAAAGCCTTCGATTGTAAAGCTTAATTGAATTAGCTCCCAGTCCGTAAAATTACCTTAAACCCATCATTAACCTCTTAGATAAATCATTAGGATAAAAAATATAAATTCAAAATAATATTTTTATAAATTGTAAGGGTGTTTTACGGTATGCCCTCTACTAGCCCACTAAGTGAAGTAATTAAACTCATCGATAACCTTAAGAATGAAATAAACAAATATGGGGACAAGTATGAGAAGAATGAAATGCTTACTAGGTATTCCTTAATAGATCCGTTTTTAAGGGCATTAGGTTGGGATACTGAAAATCCAGAACAGGTTGAACCAGAGTTTGGCATCGATGGAGGACGCCCAGACTATGCACTAAAAATAAACGGTAAAGTGGTTGCGTTCGTTGAAGCAAAATGCCTTAACAAACAGTGGGATGAAAATAAGCTCATTACATATGCTAATGCAGAAGGGGTGAAATATATTATAGCTACCGATGGAAACTTGTGGAAAGTATATGATGTTTTCAAACCTGTTAAGATAAAAGACAAGATAGTTGCTTCTTGGAGCATAAAAAACGACAACGCAGCAGAAATAGCCCTGAAATCCCTTATAATTGCCAATCTTCACGAGGAAGAGGCTTTTGGAAAGGCAATCCTATATCCTATATTTACCCATAAAGAGGCTAAGGAAGAAAGCCTTGGAATGAAAAGCAGGGAAGACAACGTAAAATGTCCTTATTGTGGATATGAGGCAAATATAAAAGATTTCAAGCTAGTTAAGAGTCCATGGAAGTTTAAATTTTATGAGGTTAAGGTGCTGGAGTGCCCTAGATGCCATAAAGCATTTAGATATTATTATGGCGTAAGTTCGAAGACTGGGAAGATATCAAAGTACACCATCCCTAGGGGAAGCTCATGAATGTACTATTAACTATTTCTGCAAGAACCTTAATTATATTAGGATAAAATATTCTACTTACATAAAGTCAATGAATATCCCCTTTATCTTATTTCAGAAGGATCCAAAAGGCTAACTGACACAACTAAGGTATTGCCCTAATTATTCGAAGTTTTATTTAAAAAGGAAAAACAGAGATAATCCTGATAGCATAATTTTAGTTCAATAATTGCTTTTTATATTACTTAATTTTTGATTCGAATCATTAAGGAACGTTTACATATAAATAAAATTTATTAGCCTTTTATCTCTAGCTTTATTTTGGGTTTTTAATATGCAGGGGCTCAACATAATTATCGGTTGTGATGGTGAAAACGAATTCTACTGGAATCCTCTTGATCCTAAAAGTCCAAACCCTCACGCATTAATAGTTGGAACAACAGGTGCTGGTAAAACGCAATTGTTAAAGACGATAATAGCAGGCTTTGTAAATCACAATATCCCAGTCATCGTTTTTGATATCCATGGAGAATACAAAAAGCTGATAGAAGATTTTGGAGGTCGATATATCAACTTCTACGATAATGTAAGGATAAACCCCTTGAACCCCGGCAACAAAGAGCCCAAGGCAACTGCCTTTGAGATACGGGAAATAATATCTAGCATCTTTAGAAACATAGGTGATATTCAGAAAGACAAGCTTTATGAAGCAATTATTGAAACATATAGAACGAAAGGTATAGACCCAGATAAGGTGCCAACTAGCAACTTAAACCCTCCTGATTTTGGCGACCTCTATACTATCATCAACGAACAGCTTGAAAATAACCCTAAGGATATAGCCCTTAGAGGCCTTTTGGCACGCCTCAGGCCATTATTTGAATTTGGCTTATTTACAGCAGAACGTGGCTTAGAGATGTCTGAGCTATTAAAACCTGGGATAACAGTCATAGACCTCCAAACAATACCGGTTGCATCGGAAGAGCTAAAGGACATAGCCGTTGTTTTAACATCGAGGAAGCTCTGGAATTATCTAAATGTGAATTATCTAAATGTACTTGGCTCGGAAGAAGCACCACATATTAGGGTTGTTCTTGTCCTCGATGAGGCTCACCGCTACGTCTTTGAAAATTCCCAATACAATATATGCTAAGGGAAGGGCGTAAGTATGGTGTATCAATACTCCTTGCCTCACAACTATTTAGGGATTTCCAAGACTTTGTTGTAGGCAACACAGCCCTCAAGGTAGCTTTAAGAGTAGATGACCTTAGAGATCAAAACAAAATAGCGGAGCTTTTCGGGATTGAAAGAAACCTTATACCCAAAGAAAAGCACAAAGCCCTAGTGCACTGGAAGGGGAAAGTTTTTTCCATCAGCACTATCCCATACTTTATGTATAAAAGCAAGTGTGGAGAGAAAAAACAGGTAACAAGAGATTCCTTAGGAAAAGGCCTTGAAGAAAAACCGATCACGTTTACGCCCAAGCAACAAAATCTACCTATGCAAAGCACCGATTTAATTAGTACCATAAGCACTTCTGTAGAAAATGTCGTTGAACTTTATGAAGACCTTTTGCTTACAGAAGAGGCCTTTAGGAAATACTTAGAGAAAGTAAGAAAGGTAAATAGGCTATCCCGCAGAATCTTGGAGTATTACGCTAGGCTGGAGGCGTTAAATGGCAAAAAGGTTAATGAAGTCGAAAAAGAATTTATGTATATGATACTTGGTGGTTTAAATAATAATGGCACATATAGGGAGCACTCCTATGCAAGCTTCGTGAAAGAGTTCCTAGGTTTTAGCATAAGCGATCCAAGGAAATATGCCGGTGAGATTGCCATTTATGAGCAGAGCGATGTAACGGTTATCACGGTAAAAACGCATTTCATTAAGTTTGTGGAGCTAATCGAAAAGCTGACTACACTTATAATTAACAAAGTATCAGAGTATGGCTTTGCAATATCCTCTAAAGATGAGGTAGACGAAGACAGAAAAAAAGTAGAGGAGTTAATAGAAAGCTTTGTTAATACAACCCTATCATTAAGCATCGGAATCGATAGCTTTGCGACTAATGTTTACAACATAAGGAAAATAGAAGAAGAATCGCTGAAAAAGCTTCTTAGAAAGGGAATTATACAACAAAAGGTATTAGATATGCTTGGCTTTAAAAACTTGTTGAAGACCAATGCCGTAAGTCTATGGGGTTTCGATGACTATTTTACTAGGATAATTTTTAAGATAATTTTTAAGGAATTCATAGGCGAAGTGAGCTATATTTATATTAATGGTGTACCAACCTTAAACATGCTAAATGATGAAACAAAGCAACAGGATTTTGATTTTCCAAAACCAAAATCTATTGGTGGTGCCATCTGCTCTTTAAGCGATGTGATATGGACTTACACAAATTACCTTAACGACCATTTTGTAAAGTGGTTTAATGACTACTTCAATCCTTTCAAAAAGTATTTCGAAGCTACTTTGAGTAGAATGAGGAACTGGGACGTACCACTTTACCTCAAAAATAAAGTCCTATGCGATGAAAGGTATCCCACGTCTTGCGTTAAGGAAGACCTATATGGTTACCTTGATGAGAATACTAAGGAATTAGCATACAAACCAGTGAACATATTGGTAGGAAAGGATACCATCGATATCATATATAACACTATTAGGTGTGGTTTGACAAGTAGTAGGCGTTACACTTATTTTTACTGCGGGAAGTACACCTTCTCAGAAAAAGAGGGATATATTCTGTTACCAAAACTATTAAAAGACATTATGCCAGCCCTTAAGCTAGGCCTTGCCGATATAACGCTATCATTTGAACATTACTACAAAGGCTATGAAGGGAAAGAAGAAAGTAGTGGAGGAAAAGGAATTCATATAATGTTAAGGAGCAGGGATCTCCTTGAAGCCTTAAGGAAATCATCAAAAGTTTCAAATAAAGCTAAGGAAGACACCCCTGAGTTACCCAAGATAAATTTTAAAGAAGTCAACCTCATTGAACTTGACAAGAACTTCTATATTTAAAGGAAATCGGAAGAGAAGAAGTAAGGATAGCCCCTACCTCACGAAGTATGAAAAGCAAGATAATAAGCATAAGGTCGCTTCGGCTGACCTATGATGCCCTACCTTTAATAGATCCTAAGGGCATCAATTCAAGAAATCCAGTCGAGACATCAAAATATGAGGTTGAAAAAGGAGTACTGCCAGTATCAGTAATAAGGTATGCACCTTCCGGATTTAAGCAGGTAATACCAATAAAGCCCTCTCTCAAACAATGAAAGCCCTCATAAAAATTGATTTTGAATATCTTTTTACTTTTTAAAATTTCGGGCATTTAATTAGCATCATGCTTAGACAGCTCCCTTACTTCTTTTTCTACCATTCTAATTAGGTCCTCAATTTTATATGCTTTTTTTATACTTGGTCTATGGTAAGCAGTTCTTCATGAAATCCTTTCTGATGAAGCTCATACGCTGCAGCCCATGCATCCATTACCTCCTAGCCATAAATATCTCTCAATTTTCTAGCAGCCTTTTCAAGTAACTTAGTCCACCAATTACCTTCGTTTCTAGCCTCTTCATATTCTTTTAGTTTGTTAACCTCAGACAAGATTTTTATGCTGCCTTCAGCAACTTTATACATTTTTTCAGAGGCCTGTATTGCATCTTTCTTGTTAATACATTCAAGGGCTTCATTGAACATCTTCCTTAGGTTTCTGACTTTATCATCCATGCTCATAACTATCCTCCTTTTGCAAGCCTTAATACTGCATACGCGAAGAGGCCTGCTGCCACTACCCCAACGACTATTGGCTTCCAAGGGGTTAGCGTATCTGGTTCACGAAGCTTAACGCTGAAGTGCTCCTTAATGCTAGTGATCCACTCGCCTTCTGGAACATAAAATACGTGTAGCTTATCGTATGCCCCGCTGTAGAATTCGTACGCTTCATAAATGACGTTTATCCTCCTAGGGGATAGGTGCTCCAGCATCTCTCTCCTGACCTCGACCTCTGCATCGATGAACCCATTATCATACAGCCTGATGTGTAGCTCCCATATATTATCAAGAACCTTCCTAAGGCTATACCTCTCTCCTTTAGGTATTGCAAGCATTGCTACCTCAAAACCCTGTTTGTATAATAGGTGCTCCTTTAGTTCCTCAGGGTTTTTAATTCACAGCCTAAACACAGTCTCCTTAGCTAGCTTCTCCTCAAGTTCTGCTATACTAAGCCTAACTACCTTGCCGGATTCCAGAACGAACCCCCTTGGGATAAAGGTCTCGTAGCTTGCCAAGGCTATTAGCCCTATTGAATTAACTATAAGGGGTTATTATCTTTCATAGCAGAAATAAAATGACCTAAAAATAGGCAAAAGACTATTTACGTAAATGATCCTTTGCTATTGCTACATTGTAGTTCATAGCTGAGGGTAAAGGCTTATATGCCTAATATAGCCTTAAGTAGACTACAAAGCAATGCAGCCTAAATTGAGAATAAACTACTCTCCTTATTGATAGAGGTATGGAGTTGCATAGCAGAGATAGTAAAAGCAAGTAATTAGATTAAGAGCAACTACCTATTCATAAAGTCCTATGCAATAAAAGTTACCACCTAGCCAACAACGGCAAGTGCAATAGTTGCTAAATTAGCCCTTGAAATTGTTGCCCGGAAAAGTTTATATTTCGATTGCCCATTAAAAAATCGGTGAAAGTTGGAGAGAATACGTGACATAAATGTCATTATACCAACCCTCAATGAAGGCGACGCTATAGGTCCTACTATAGATGAGGTAATGCAATACGTTCAAAGGGAAAATATAATTGTTGTAGACGGAAACAGCACTGATAACACTAGGGAAGAGGTTGAAAAGAGGGGGGTAAGGTTCTTTACTCAAAGCGGTAGTGGGAAAGCGGATGCAATAAGGCATGCCCTAAAATATGTTGATAAAGAATATGTCTTGGTTATGGACGGCGACTATACGTACCCTGCGAAATACATAAAGGATTTATATAACACTATAAAGAGCAACGATGAGATAGACCACGTTATCGGCGTTAGGAACAGGAAGAGGCAAGGCCTTATCTACAGGTTTGGAAACTGGTTCCTCATCAAGTTCTTTGATGTTTTGTTTAGCGTCCACCTAGATGACGTGCTGAGCGGCATGTATATCGTTAGGAGAAAGGCCCTTGAGGGGGCAGTATTTGAGATGAAGGGTTTCAGCATCGAAAGTGAGATAGCTGCCCACATATCGTCGCTAGGCAACAAGATAGCCCAAGTAAGCATAGAATACAGGGAGAGGCTAGGTGAGAAAAAGCTTGGCGTTAGGCACGGCATAAAAATAGCAGTAGACATAATAAGGCTTTCGTGGAGATATAATCCAGTCATGGTCTTCTTTTCAGCTGCTTCCCTACTGATGATACCAGGGCTTATAATAGGCTCATACGCAGCCTTCGATTACTTTTTCTTGCATGTAGACCACTTCGTGAAGGCAATAATAGCGGTTGTCCTTGTTGGAACAGGGTTCCAGAGCCTCATGCTGGCCATACTAAGCCTCTACCTGAGGAGGGTTGAAATGAGGATTAAGGGCTACTTGAAAAAGCAGTAAGCTGGAGCAAGGGAGGCTATTGTTGTTACAACTGAAAGAATTCCTTTTTGGACTAAATTCTATGTTTTGTAGGGAAGCCTTATTGCAATTGGCTTAAACACAAATCCTCTTAGAGCTTTGTAGAGGCTTCATATTCTTCCTTTAGCGTTTCCAGCGAGTTTTCCGTGCTGTAAAAATTAGTGTCTATGAACTCCTTTGTATGGGAAAAGTTTAGCGAGGAGTCTAGGGGCCTCTTCGCCTTCCACTTCATTTCTTTAGCGTAGGACTCCTTTATTAGCTTCTCATCAAACCCAAGCTTCCTTGAAAGCCTTACCGCAAATTCATACCTGCTAAGCCTCTCGCCTGCGACGTGGAACGTTCCTACCAGCCTCTTCTCAGCAACCTCTATTAGGGCCCTTGCAAGCAAGGTCGCGTTCGTAGGCGAAGTGAACTGGTCGCTTACAGCCCTTACCTCCTCACCCTTGCCAAGCTTTTCTAGCAGAAACATTGCAAAGTTAGGCCTCCCCATGCCTATCCCATAAATGGTGCTCGTCCTAACTATTGCGTAGTTGCCCAACGATTTAACGACGCTTTCTCCAAGAAGCTTTGTTAAGCCATAGTAGTTTATTGGGTTTGGGGTCTCATCTTCTCCATAGTTGCCCTTTTGCCCGTCAAAAACATAGTCCGTGGAGAGGTATATCATGTATATTCCAAGGGCGCTCGCTATCTTCGTTAGGTTCAGCGTTGTAAGGTAGTTAAGGGCATAGCACTTCTCTTTTTCTTGCTCACATCCGTCTACATTACCCATGCCAGCTATGTGTATTATCGCATCTGGCCTTTCCTTCATAACTGCATCATGCGTTTGAATTCTCTTAGTTAGGTCTAGGCCTAAGACCCTTACCTTTAAGCTTGGAACCCTTTCATGATAAACCCCTATTACTTCATGGCCCCTCTTTATTCCCTCAAGAACCGTTTTGTAGCCTGGCAAGCTGCTTATCCCAGTTACTAGTATTTTCATAACCAATCAACCTTCCATGGCGCTTTTCCCAATACCTTATCATTTATTAAAGGCTTCCACCACCACTCGTTTTCCATGTACCATTTTACAGTTAACCTTAACCCATCTTCAAAGGTAAACCTGGGGCGCCAGCCTATTTCCTTTCTTATCTTCTTCGAAGTAGTCCTATACCTTGTGTCGTGACCTGGCCTGTCCTCGGTAACTTCCATCAAGCTTTCATCCTTGTTAAGGATCTTCAGGATCTTCTTAACGACGTCTACATTCCTTATAGATTCTTCGCTTGATATGTTATATATCTCGCCCACCTTACCTCTTTTAATTACACCGTAAATGGCCTCGCAGGTATCTACAACAAAAGTCCATTGCCTCTCTTGCCAGCCACCGCCATAGAGGGGTATTTTTCTATTACCTAAGGCCATAATAATCGCTTTTGGAATTAGCTTTTCAGGGAATTGGTAATAACCGTAGTTGTTCGAAGGCCTCAATATAATAGAATTGATACCATAGGTCCTTGCATATGATAATATAAGCATGTCTGCAGAGGCCTTTGTAGCGGAGTAGGGGCTTGATGGCCTAAGCGGGTAGCCTTCATCTGCAACCCCCTGTCTTACATCACCATAAACCTCGTCCGTTGAGATGTGGACTAGCCTTACTTCATCCTCTTTCTTCTTCCTCATGGCTTCTAAAATGCTGTAAATTCCGATCAAATTGCTGTGTATGAAAGGCTCCGGGTTTGATATGCTCCTGTCTACATGGGTCTCAGCCGCAAAATTAACTATCACCTCAGCGCTATTAATGAGCCTTTCCATGAGCCTCTTGTCAGCGATATCGCCCTTTACAAGCTCATAGCCCCCTTCTAACCCCTTTAAATTAAGTTCGTTTGACCCTATACCCCCGTAATCAACTATCATTATTTTATCGTCTTCCTCCTTTGCAGTAGAAAGCAAATACCTAACAAAATTGCTTCCGATGAAACCCAAACCCCCGGTTATTAAATAGTTCATAATGCCCACCTAGAGCTCCAAATCAGAGTAGTCACCAACGTGAAGCCTAACGATCCTCCTAGAGTTCTCCCTTACCCTAGCCCTCCTCCCTATGAGGCTGTCCTCTATCCTCCTCACCCCCTCTATAATCGATTCATCTAGAACTATGCTGTTCTCCACCTCAGAATTTATTATCTTCGCTCCATTTCCGACGCTCGTGTATGGCCCGATGAAGGAGTTCCTTATCTCAACGTTTTTCCCTATTACAAGGGGACCTCTAATCGTCGAGCCCTCTATAATGGAGTTTTCGCCTACTTCGCACCTTCCCTCAATGTTGGAATTCTTTATGGAGACGCCCTTCCCTATTTTCTGTCTAGTAACCTTCTCATCAAGGATCAGCTGGTTGGCCAATATCACATCGTCTTTTTTACCAGTATCTAACCACCAACCCTCAACTATCCTATAGCCAACTCTGTAGCCCTTTTTTAGCATTGCAGAAAGGGCATCCGTTATTTCGAGCTCCCCCCTTTTGCTTGGCCTCAGGCCCTTTATAACGTTAAAAATTGGGGGCCTTAAGAAGTATATGCCAGTTATAGCAAAGTCGCTAACGAACTCCTTCGGCTTCTCCACCAATTCAACTATCTTGTCCCCTTTTAATACGGCAATCCCAAACCTTCCTGGATCCTTAACCCTCTTCAGCAAGACCATCGCGTCATATCCTTCCTCTTCAAACTCCTTCCTGTATTGTGCAATGCCATCCTGAAGCAAGTTGTCCCCAAGATACACAACAAAGGGGGAATCTGCAACGAACTCCTCAGCAAGCAAAACGGCGTGGGCTATTCCGAGCGCGTCCCCTTGGTATATATAGGTGATGGCTACGCCGAATTGGCTCCCATTTCCATAATAATCAATAACGCTTTCAGGGTTCGTGTTACCTAAAACAATTGCTACATCTTTAATGCCAGCGCCCTTTATATCGTCGAGGACGTGGTGGCTTATCGGTTTATTGGCTATTGGTATGAGCTGCTTTGGCCCACTAAAGGTTAACGGCCTGAGCCTTGTACCCTTCCCGCCGTGAAGGATTACGCCCTTCAGGACAGCTCACCTTTGATATATTCCTTTAACGTGGGCCACGACCTGTCTTTTTCAGACAGTATAGGGTCCTTAATGGGCCAGTCTATGTTTATTTCCTTATCATTCCATATTATTCCGCCTTCGCTTTCCCTTTTATATATGTTGTCCACCAAGTAGACCACTATCGCCTCATCGCTCAAAACCTCAAAACCGTGTGCAAGCCCCCTCGGTATGTAAAGCATCTGCTTGTTTTTTTCTGAGAGTACAGCTGAAACGTACTTTTTGAAAGTTGCTGAGCTTGGCCTTATGTCTACCGCGACGTCAAGTATCTCCCCCTTAACGACCCTGACAAGCTTTGCCTGTGCGTACTCCCCTTTCTGAAAATGAAGCCCCCTTAAAACTCCTTTCCTAGAATAGCTTTGGTTTTCCTGGACAACGTTAAAGTTAATAAACTTGGAAAAGGCATCTTTCGAGAAGGTCTCCATGAAGTAACCCCTGTTGTCTTCGAAAACCTTAGGCTTAATTATATAAACGCCCTCTATGCTCGTCTTCAGAAACTCAAAGGGCAATCCATACACCTACTTTCCCTTTAAGCCTATTATATTATAAATATTTGTCTTTGCAACTCAGAAAGGGGCAGAAATGCTAAGCGTTATAAAAGTAGTGCTGAGATCCATGATGTACTCTAGGTCGTTCTTACTCTTAATGATAACCTTTTCAATACCAGTAGCTTTATCGATAGCGCTCGTATCTGTACCCTTCGCTATCTACCCGTTAGCGCACTACTCCCATACAATAAAAGGTTACGCATCAGTAGGGCTTTCAAGTATTGGCAACGAGAGCGTTCTTGTCCTCGGAAGCAAGAATGAGGGCTACCTCATACACAGACTGGGTTTAGGCCTGGTTTCTGGGAAGGAAGGGGTGCTCGTGAGTAGCAACATAAACAAAAGGATTAACTCAACGATAGCTTTCTCGTTAAATGGTAAACGCCTCGATTACAGGATAAACGGTATTATAAGCTCCCCATTTGGGCTGCCTATTGTAGTGCTTCCTTTTTACTTTAATTCAACTAACGCATCACTAAGCATAGGAACAGGCTATGCCTTGGCAAGCGCTGGCACCTCCCTTCTAAAGCTAACGCTCCTCCTTTCCATCATAATTTTATTGCTCTCCATACCGGCTCAACTATTTTCCTACAAAAAAATAATAAAAGGTATAGAGGTGACCTTGGCGAACCTTAAAATTGCCGGCGCATCAAATAGGGAAGTACTTGGGGGTTTCCTCGCCTCTTCTCTTATAGTCTCTTCTTTGCTAGGCCTATACGGGATTTCACTCGGCATATTCTTTTACCAAAGTGGCATATTCTTGGCTTCGCACCTCAACCTTGTACTGCCAGCAGCAACCCCTAGCTTAAGCGTTGTATTGTTAATATTCTTGGCTTCGCTGACAACGTCGCTCTTCTCCTCCTCCTTGTCGATGGGTGTTAGCGTTGATAAGATACCAATTTAGCAAAACTACGTTTGCCTTCCTGATACTAGTGTTTACTGCAATAATTACTTCTTCGCTTTTGATCTCAGGGGAGATCATGGGCACGTATAATATATACAATACGATAGAGGGGCTTGGGAGGAAGGGCAGCATAATAGTTACCGGTTATTCAATCTCTCCATATACTTCACTTATAAACAAGCAAGAACTCCTCAGCAAGCTGAAAAACACTAGTGGCATAAAAAACGTTGCATTTGTCGTGTTGTCACTTGGCTACGTTAAAGGCAGGGACGTAGCGTTCATAGGGGTAAGCAACTACAAAGACCCTTACTGCGCCTACCCAGGCTATTACGTCAAGGAGGAGCTTAACTTGGAAAAAGGCCAAGTAATCCTAGTCCACCCTGCCCTCTCAGGCTTTCCAATAGCGTTAAAGGTATGCAACTTCTCGAGTAAATACAAGTGGGCAATCATGGTCAGCCTAAACGTTGCATATCAAATGCACGGCGGGGGGATAAACAGGGGGCTTGCATCCCTAGCAATAATACACCTAAAGAGCCCCTCCTACAAAAAGGCTGTCATGAAGTACCTAAACATACCCCCACTTCAGGGTTCGTTGCTGAAGGAAGCCTCATTAATAGTCCAGAACTATAAGAATGAAGAGGTGCAAAAAGTTTTCAGGCAGGCCTCCCGAGCGTATTTCAGCAAGCTAGGCGTGCCTAGGGTTGCATTCCTCTCATTGGCAGTATCATCGGCAGCGATAATTTCAATGGCATCATATGTAAGCGGTTATGTCTTTACAATAGTAGACAGGGACAGGATAGAGGTGCTCCGTAACTATGGCATTTCTGCAAGGAGAATATTGGTAAACTCCCTCCTCATCAGCTATGCCTCCATAGCAGCCTCTGCAGTTATGTCCTTGTTAATATTTGAGGCAATAAAGGGTTTTGCCTCCTCCACCCTCCTCGGCCTGCCCTTAACCCCAACAATAAATGGGTTGACGCTTTTGCCCTCCCTTGTTTTAGTATTTGCGATTTCTAGCATAAGCGCTTTCGTAAACCTTGGTGGGTACTTTGAGCAGTAAGGGGAAGAAAAAGAAGGATAAATCGTACATATACCTAATAATAATAGTCTCATTGGCAATAGCCATTAGGCTCCTCCCAGTTTTTCTTTTAAAAGAGCCTCAGTCGACCGACGTCTGGCCCCTTATAAGGGAAACAAATATAATGCTGAGCAACAACGGCGTGAGGATATGGGACAACAATGCGCTAGGTGGATATAACAACAGGATGCCTGGAGTTCTCCTCTTTTCTGAAGTGGTTTCGAGGGCCACGGGGGTCCCTGCCTTTTACATCTACTCATTTCTGCCCTCGCTCATTATAGGGGAATCTATGCTTATTTTTTATTTGCTCATAAAGAGGCTTGGTGGTAACGGCCTCCTTTCAATATCATTTACTTTCTTCATAGGCTCCTTCATAATTTTTACCTCTACCTTGCTGAAGGAGGTCTTTGCCTACCCGCTCTTCTTCTTAATACTCTTCCTTGCATGCTTCGCTGAGAAGGCAAAGGACCTTATAATTATTGCCATTTCTTCGGCAACGCTTGCCATAAGCCACCCGCTACCAACAATATTTTTGCTATCAACGCTGCTTTTGGTGCCAGCGCTGAGGCTTGGGGAGAAGTACCTAAACGGTAGCAAGGATAAACAAATAGGCGGGAAAGATAGGCTTTTAGTCGCAACCGGCATAATAGTCTCTGCTTCCTTTGCCCTGTATTATTTCTTCTATGGAGCCCATGGGGTGAAGGGCTATGTAATAAACTCGATAAAGCCGACGCTGTTCGTTTACGCTTCCTTAATTGTATTAACGTATATGTTCTTCACGCCTAAAAACGCAAGGAGGCTTAACACCATAACGTCTTCATCTTTAATAGTAATAGGAATAGCAGTGCTCCTCCTTGCAACCCTGGGGAAGATTACGATGCTGTCAAACAAAGGCTATAGCCCTAGTTTTGCTAGGAGTTATTTCACTTTATTTTACTATTCTTCTTCCTTACAATTCTTTTTATTTACTTATTTTTGTAAAAAAATATATAGCACAAAATAGCACCACATAACACACTATGCTATATAAACTATGTCATTAAAACTACTAGAAGACGGAATATTTATACCTTTTTGAAGACCATCGCGATATTTCATTACTAAGATTGTTATAACATTTCCCAAAAACATATAATGTGACTCGTTATTCTATATTATCTAAATAAGTCAAAACTTCTAGGATCCAATATATGAGCCTTTCTTGGTATACTATAGCTTAGCATCTTGTATAGGTATTGAGAACGTGGATTAAAGATAGGTAGTATTAAAGAAAATTTGGAGGGATCATACGGCTTCCTTTCTTAATGCGCTATGGTAAATATAGTGCATCCAGAGGCTTTTCACTTTAAGAGGCAAAAGGCTTAAGAGGTAGCCATAAAAGGATGAGAGGGTTATTCTCATCAAAGCCACAATTGTAAAGATTGTAGCCCTTCTTTTCTCCTTTTTTCCTATGTGTCTGGCATAAAGGTAGCTTTGTATATTAAACCTTATGTGCTTAATAAGCTCTCCAACAGGTATTTTAATAAACGCTGGCTTATCCTTACTTGGTAATATGTTAAGTAACCTAGCAGAGTCAAACAAGTACAAAGAGTAAACGTTTGGATAAACCCCTAGTAGGCTCTTATACAGAAAGGCAAAGTATACGCTATCATTTAAGTGCTTTAGTGCATACCTTTGCAGACAATCTAGCCAAGCCTCGTAGGAATTAAAACGAGAGACCCAGCAAGTTGTGGAAGATCCGTGGACTCTATAGAGTGTTAACCTTTCTTTATTGATAAAAATACCACCCCCGTCACATACAAAAGATGTCAGATAAATTAGAACGTCTATAGCCAACGGCAACTTTTTTATTAAGCTGGAAAACCTTCTTATGCATTCAGCCTTTATTGCCAAGCTACTGTTATTAAAGCCTAGATGATAGTAATCCATTTCCATAATAACCTTCTTTTTCATATCATGAGATATCAACATAGATTTTGGGATGCTTGTATTAGT
>Ga0256829_1002262_pt1 | contig 14521 bp, 16 predicted proteins | sample 131447metaG_FD_185979 | JGI IMG/M metagenome (GOLD analysis project Ga0256829, IMG submission 185979) | Hydrothermal vent microbial communities from Lau Basin, Pacific Ocean - 131-447 | ecosystem: Environmental > Aquatic > Marine > Hydrothermal vents | place: Pacific Ocean: Lau Basin | collected...
ATATCCTGAACATCCCGAAGTGTATTTTTATAATCGACATCTAAGGTTTCCGATAAAAGCTTTGCCATTTCTTCCGCCGTTGTTTGACCATCACACATATCAAATACTGCGGATGCGGTAGGGTTTAAGGTAATGGTCGTACCATCATCTTCATGGATATAAACATAAGCACCCTGCTCCTCTAGCTCTTCACAAATGAGTTTATCAACACGTTTGGGCATATTGGGAACTGTAATTTCAAAGGCTTCATTCATCTTGTGCTCCAAGGGTGTACGCCACCATCTGACAGTCGCCACAGCTTAATTGATGTTGGCAGTTATTCCACCGTTCTATGCTCGGGTGCTTATTACCTAAACCCTTATCTTTGACAGCAAACATCTCTTGAAATGTCTGCTGACGAATATTACCCAACACATGTTCACGGTTAAAAATACATGGGCTTACATCACCATTGGCACACACTGCAAGTTTACCTCTACGCCCTATATGTTGAGGCGCAAAGCGGCTTTCAACCTTATCTGTTTGCACCACTTGGTGATGTCCAGATTTTTTGCTTGATTCAGGCATATGTGAATTTTGTGATGGTATCAAAGATATATCTTTGGTGCTTAAACTCGCACCCCGCCCTGTTTCATGCACAGGGTCAAAGCGAATATGTGATTTATCCAAATAAAATTCACGACTTACAAAATCCAACATGGCTTGCTCATGCCCTGCATTTTGTTGCATCACTGCCATGCCAATACGTATCTGAAATGCCATATCCTGCGCCCTATGCATGGCAGCTACTGTTTTTTTCCAGCTTCCCTTCACTTGTGTAATCCCATCATGCACAACTGCATCGGGTGAATACAATGAAAAGGCGAGTTTAGGCTGGTAAGGTAAAAGTTGCTCCAATAGTTTATCATTTAACAACAAACCATTGGTATAAATTTCTATACCCTCAAAACCCAGCTCATGCGCATAAGCGACAACTTCTACCAAGTTCCGATGAATCAGTGGGTCACCACCTGTCAATTGCACAAAAGGTGTGCCCAAACTTCTGGCTTGTTCAAGGATTTGTTTAATTTCATCCAATGATAAAAAATCAGAACATGCAGGAGATGATGATGCATAGCAGTGGATACATTGTTCATTACATTGGTCAGTGATTTCCAAAAATAAAAGACCAAGCTCGTCGCCCAACACCATCTGCTGAAAGTCTGTAGGCGTAAGGCTTGCTTGCGACAAGCCCGCAAGCCAATCATGTTTTTTTTCAAGTATTTGTAACACTGGTGACACACCACTGTCGGGAGTCTGTAGCAAAGTTACTAAAGCTTGCGCAAAATTACCATGGAGTAGCAACTGCTTTTGTTCATCAAAGGCATGAATCAGCCTAACAGTTTTGCTATCCGCATCTGAAATACAGCGAACAAACTTACCTTGTGCAAGGAAGATATAATGCGGAAGCACTATATAAAGTTAATTACACTTATTCGGACTGCCTTTAATGCAGTTGCACGTACACGCACCAGCCAAACTCGCAGGAATACCACCGCAGGTTTTACAAAACTTACCACATTTATTGTTAGCCACAATGTTTGCAATTGCTGCTGGTGTACAATTGGTACCACAAGATTTAATACATTGATCTCTTGCACATTTTACAGGGTCGAATTCTGTAGAGCCTGGTACACAAGGGCAACATGCATTGGTACCAGTAGAGATGACAATACTAACTGCGCCACCTGCAACCAAATTACAGACTTCCGTTTGCCCAATTGCACCCATCACCGTGCGCGGTGTTGCTACCATAGAGCCTAAAATTACTGGTGGTGCATAAACAACCGCTTTTAAAAGCTTTCGGCGAATATCATTGGTCACTTCTTTTTGTTCATTCATCACGTACTCCTACCCCCAACACAAAACATTAAGAACAACACTAAAGCCTCAATAAGCCATTGTCCAATACCTACATCACAAATGGGCATACTAATACTATCGGCTGGCTTTTATCAAACTTCAGCTTTAAGATATGCTCATGGCTAGCTTATCATTCAAACACTATAGAAAAAATATGTGCCTTGCGCTACAACATGATATCCCAGAAAGCGTTTTAAAAAACACTGATTTTTGGACCTATGCTCAAGCTGAAGCCATTTTCCCACTGTTATGGTCACAATTAAAACAAAATCAAAAAGATATTGTCCAGCCTTTACTTATTAACCCCATGAATGAGCGTGTTTTTATGGCTGACTATCTACGTATGAAAAATGCAACTGCACGCGTCTTACGTGCATTTAATGAAAACGAAATCCCTATTATTTGCATGCGTGGCCTTGCTGTCAGCGAAACCTTATACCCTCAGCCCTACCTGCGCCCACATACAGATATTGATATTTTGTTTGATAAAAAACATCTACTGATGGCAAAACAAATTATTGGTAATCAACTCCATTACCATCCCTTACCTGCATACCCTATGTTATTCAAACAAGGAGATATTCCGCTGGACTTACATATCGAAGCTATTGGCTCCGAACGCATCAAAGCTTGGGAACACATTACCCCCCTGCAAGCCAAAGACTTTTTTAAATATGCAGAAGATGGCAAACTCGCAGGTGAAAAAGCCTTGCTTGTTCATCCTCGTGTGATGCTACCTTACTTATGTTTCCATGCACTCAAACACTCATTTGAACGCTTGATTTGGCTTTATGATATCGCATTGCTAGCCAAGCAGGTGAACAAACAAGCATTATGGGATGATGTTGTAGAGGGCATATATGAGTACCGACTTGAACGCCCTTGTTATTATGCGCTGTCTTATGCCAAAGCGCATTTACAAGCACCTGTACCAGAGCATGTTTTGGCACATATCAAACCCAATATGGGCTTTGTTGAGTCTCGATTATTTAAACGTTTTATGCGACATGAAGTTATTCCATATCTTGCAGAGCGTTTGTTTTCTCGCATGCTGCCTAGCTTATCACACCGCATAGATTTTTGGCGTGAAACGATATATCCACGTGAAGAGGTTCGCGCCCAAATTGCAGGGGGTGGCTGCGTAAAATGTAATTTCATTCGCACGCGTATCAAACAAATATCCAAAGCACTATGGTCATTCACCAAAGAGATATTCCTTATTGCACGTGCTTAAAGTTTATGATTGCTTTTTAACGCCAACCACATAAAGATGTGCAACAGTAAAATATCGTACCCCGCTCACATAAGGAGAGAAAATGAACACAGTACCTCACATCGTAACAACTGTGACCATCATGTTTTCACTTTCTACCTTTGTCCCCACCAGTCAGGCTGAGGAGCCCAGTGCCCTTCCTGCGACATCATCTGCAGCTTTTGTACCCTCTGCAGAGCGAGGTAAAGGTATCTTTAAGTCACTTTGCGCCCCTTGCCACCTCATCACTTCCGACAAAAGTCGTATTGGTGCATCTGGTTTAAAGGGTGTACTTGAGCGTCATGATGAATCGTGGTTGAATGATTGGATAAGAAGCCCCGAAGCTTTTGCCAAAACCGACAAAACAGCTAAAGATCTTCTCGGCTCCAATAAGTTTGGCTTGGCTATGCCAACACTTCCCGCCATGTATGATGATAACAATCGTGCTGATCTAATTGCATACCTCAAAACACTTAAATAAACCTTTCTTTAAACACAAAAAGAGCATAAAAAAAGACACCTTTTTCAGGTGTCTTTTTTTTCTTGATACATAGTATTGTTATACTTAAAAAGTACCTGCAATAAAGTCTGCTTTTGCAGTTAATGCCAAACCTACAGGTGTTTCTTGCAGACTAAACTGTGGCGTAGGCATACCCAAGTTCATTTGACCATCTTCTATCTGTGCAAAAGCACGTGAAGAGCGATATACACCATAAGCAGCGCCTGCAATAATACCAACACCAACACCTTGTGTTAAATAGTTCCAATTATTGGTTGGATCCTTCGATAGCAACATCAAACCCAAACCAACCAAACCACCAACACCAGCACCATAAAGTGCATCATCCATTACATTGGCAACTTCATAATCACCAGCCGATGCTTTGGCAGGAACAAATGCAAGTGCTGCAGCTACCAACAATACTTTTAATGTTTTCATATTAAGACTCCAACTTTCTTTTATTCAATGGCGTGCAGCATAGCTTCGCACGCTTTTTTTGCATCATCAAAAATCATCATAGTTTTATCCATGTAAAACAAATCATTATCCAAACCAGCATAACCTACAGATAATGAACGTTTCACAACCAAAACATGCTCAGCTTTGGTGACTTCTAAAATTGGCATACCATAAATAGGGCTTGAAGAATCTGTCTTCGCTGCTGGGTTGACCACATCATTTGCGCCAATGACTAAAGCAACGTCAGTATCTGAAAATTCTGGATTGATTTCATCCATTTCTTCCACAATATCATAAGGCACATCGGCTTCTGCCAACAATACATTCATATGCCCTGGCATACGACCTGCTACAGGATGAATCGCAAAACGTACTTTTACACCTTTGGATTGCAGGACTTCAACCAGCTCTTTAAGTACATGTTGCGCTCTTGCCACGGCCAAACCATAGCCAGGTATAATCACAACGCTCCGTGCATTGGCCAATAAAAATGCAGCGTCTTCCGCCGCACCTGACTTCACAGGTCGTTCGCCCACTACTGCACCACCACTTATTGATGAACTTGTATCTGAACCAAAACCACCAAGCAATACATTAAATAATGAGCGGTTCATCGCTTTACACATAATATAAGAAAGAATTGCACCCGATGAACCCACCAAAGCACCCGCTACAATCAGCATATTATTACCTAAAGTAAAACCAATACCTGCCGCAGCCCAACCTGAATACGAGTTCAGCATAGACACAATCACTGGCATGTCTGCACCACCAATTGGAATAATCAGCAACACACCCAACACCAAAGCAACAGCCAACATCAACAAGAATGCTTCAGGTGATTCATTCATGCAAAACACAATACCTGCACCAATCATGATGATGCCTAGAATCAAGTTCAACATATGTTGCCCTGAAAAGGTTACAGGGTTGCCTGAGACAAAACCTTTGAGTTTACCAAAAGCAATCAAAGATGCAGTAAAAGTAATCGCACCAATAAATGTACCTAAAAACAATTCAATACGGCTAGCTGTATGCATCGCCCCCATACTATCTGCGATACCATAAGCAACAGGGTTTAAAAACGCAGATACGGCAATCAATACTGCAGCAAGACCAACCAAAGCATGCATAAAAGCAACCGTTTCAGGCATACTTGTCATCGGTACTTTTCGAGCAGCCGTGCCACCAATGATAGCACCAATACCAATAGCCACAGCAATCCAAGTGTAGTTTTCAATACCATCAAGCTGCAATGTCACAAACACTGCAATACCCATACCCAGCATACCAAACATATTGCCACGGCGAGATGATTCAGGAGAAGACAAACCTTTAAGTGCTAAAATCACTAAGACAGAAGCCACCAAGTAAGCCAATTCAGTCATATTTGCTGATAACATATTATCCCCTTACCCGCGCTTCTTAAACATGGCGAGCATACGTTGTGTCACCATAAAACCACCAAAAATATTCACCGATGCCAAACCCACAGCAATCAAACCAAGCACGGTCGCCAAGTTCATTTCAACAGGTCCTGAGGCAATAATTGCACCCACAATAACAATACTAGATAATGCGTTGGTAACGCTCATTAGTGGGGTATGCAAAGCAGGTGTTACATTCCACACCACATGGTAACCCACAAAAATTGCCAAAATAAATACCGTGAATGACATTACAATGGGGTCAGCCGTTGCACTTCCCGCTGCCGTGGCATCATTCATCATTGCAGCATGTGCTGCTAAATCACAGTTTCCAGAACTACACATCTATGCATCCCCTTTCAGTAAATCAGGTTTAAGAAATTCACCATCCATACACAACAAAGCACCTTGAATAATATCATCTTCACGATCGATATTTAATTCGCCCGACTCTTTATCCAACATCAAACCCATAAAGTTCAACATATTCTTAGCATACAATGTACTCGCATCCGTAGCTAAAGTTGCTGCAATATTACTTACACCCACAAAGGTAATGCCATCTTTGGTATAGACTTCATCTTTTTTAGATAATGGACAGTTCCCACCAGCTTCCACTGCCATATCCACAATCACTGCCCCTTGCTTCATCTTGGTGACAGTTTCTTCAGTGACTAGCACAGGAGCAGGTCGCCCTGGAATCAAAGCTGTAGTGATAATAATATCTGCCTTTGCTGCATGTTCCGCGATGAGTTCAGCTTGTTTTTGCTTATATTCATCTGACATTTCTTTGGCATAACCGCCTTCATCTTCTGCATCTTCATCTTGTGGCACTTCCACAAACTTTGCACCCAAACTTTCTACTTGTTCTTTGGCTGCCACACGAACATCAAAGGCTTCAACCATAGCACCCAAACGACGTGCTGTAGCAATCGCTTGCAACCCGGCCACACCTGCACCCATGATAAGCACCTTAGCTGATTGCACTGTGCCTGCTGCTGTCATCAACATAGGCATAAACTTTTGATAATGTTCTAAAGCTAAAAGCACTGCTTTATAACCTGCAATATTGGCTTGTGATGAAAGCACATCCATACTTTGCGCACGAGAAGTGCGCGGAATCATTTCCATGCAAAAAGATGTTAAACCTTGTTTATTATAATCGGCAAGTAAGGGGTTGGTGAATGGCGCATGCAATGATGCAACAACCGTGCCTTGCGCAAGCATTTTGCTTTCTTCTTGATTTAAAGGTTGAACTTTTAATACAATATTCGCACCTGATACTGTTGCCTTAAAATCATCAGCCAAGCTTGCGCCTGCTTCTTCGTAGGCAGTATCATTAAAATATGCAGCCGTGCCCGCGCCACGTTGCACGACAACATCACAACCCAAATTAATGTATTTTTTAACCGTTTCTGGTGTTGCTGCAACACGGGTTTCATTTGCAGCCGTTTCAGCAAGAATTGCTATGCGAGCCATTGTTTGTATCTCCCTTCAAAATCCAAGCTGCGAAACTTTAGATGATGTGTCTGATTTTACAAATATTAAAAGTAAATTACAGCATAATATACCCATAAAAAAAATATAAAGTGACATCCCTTAAAATCAGCTAATAATTTGACCATGTTTATTTCTAGCGGCGACACCTTGTTAACAGCCTTATTTACCATTGGTTTCTTCCAATATTTCTGGCTGTCTGTAGTTTTTGTACGCAAAGGTTTTGCCCCATCCACCATTCGATTGGCCATGCTTCCCTTATTGTCTATTTGGGTGCTTATGTGGCCTGCATACGACAACACTTACATGCCACTTTACACTTTGGCTCTATTTTTTATATCCATCACCTTTGCAAAAGTAAGTACCCGACCTTTTGCTCGCCATCTCAAACTTTGCTGGCATAGCTTACCACCAAAAACCCAACAGCCTGCCCCTTGGCTTATGCTTATCATCACGCTTGGCATTTGTGCCCAGCTTTTTGCTTTAGCTCCCGAGCTTGGTTTTGGACTGACATTAAGCTTTACGCTTGCTTGGCATGTCGCAAACATCATCGACAACTTAGGCAAAGGTTCCCGCCTTGGATTAATGAAAAACCCACAGCAAACACTGGCAGCACACCTTGTTTTTGTTTTAGCTACAAGTTTGATTTGTGCATGGGCATTACAACTATATCATGGTATCCCTTGGCATCAGTTTTTGATTACCACTTTTATTGTTGGTTTGTTGGGTTCCATTACTCGTGCCTTGGTTGCCACAGGCTGGAATATGCCACTTACTTTCTTAAGTATGGGTTTTGCACTGTGGCTACTATAACCCATCATACATAGGATAATAAACATGGACTCTCTTTTATTACAACGTTTTATCGATGATGCACTTGCCGAAGATATGGCGTTTACCGATTTAACTGCGCAAGCAACCATTGCTAAAGAACAACAAGGCAAAGCAACCATCATCGCCAAAGCTGATGGTGTATTATCAGGCTGTGATATTGCCCAGCAAGTATTTAACACCATGGATGCATCTATTTTACAAGCTTGGCAAAAAACAGACCAAGACAAAGTACAAGCTGGTGATGTCATTTGTCAGCTTGAAGGCAATATGCGTATGCTTTTATCAGCAGAGCGAACTGCTCTTAATTTTATGCAACATTTATCAGGCATTGCCTCAGCCACTGCATTATTTGTTGATGCTTTAAAAGACACTAACTGCGATATTGTCGATACTCGAAAAACAACACCAGGGCTTCGCGTGCTTGAGAAAAAAGCCGTGGTTGATGGTGGCGGTAGTAATCATCGCATGGACTTAGCTTCAGGTATGCTGATTAAAGAAAACCACATTGAAGCAGCAGGCTCTATTACCGATGCAGTTGCCGCCTGCCAAAAGCTTTCACCCAACACATGGATTGAAGTAGAGTGCGAAACCTTAGATGAAGTTGTAGAAGCGGTTCATGTTTGCCCTGATATTATTCTTTTGGATAACATGGATATTGCTACAGTAGAGAAGGCACGAAAACTTGTGCCGCCATCCATTATCTTAGAAGCATCGGGAAACATCACCCTAAGCAACGCACAAAACTATGCACAAACAGGCATCAACCGCATTGCTGTGGGTGCAATCACCCACTCTGCACCATCATTGGATTTATCCATGCGTGTTTCAAAACTCGTGTCATGAAAAATGTGTTAAAAAATGAATGATGAACGACACCCCGCCCCCCAGGGGATACTCTCTTGCTTCGCAATTCACCTGATCCGCTCCGCGTCCACCCCTCTAACCAGAGGGGAATCACAAGCACCTGCAACTCATCATTCCCCTTCAAGTCTGAAGGGGTGGCAGTCGAAGACTGGCGGGGTAGATGCTCACCACATCAACCAACACATTATCCCCAAAAAGTTTACCCCAAACTTACCTCGCAATGCCAGTCTAAAAAACAAAGCCAAAGCACTACGAAAAGCGGGCGTATTATCCGAAGTCTTGTTTTGGCAACAAGTTCACCGCAAGAAATTTTACAGCATAGATTTTGATAGGCAATGTATTATCGGCAACTATATTGTTGATTTCTATGTGCCTTCTTTAAGCCTTATCATTGAAATTGACGGTCAAAGTCATGAGCATAAAGGTGTTTATGATGAGCAAAGGCAGTCTTTTCTTACATCATTGGGCTTACATATTTATCGTATTCAAGATGCTGATGTGAAATCGGACTTATCCAATGTGACGCTTAGGTTTGAGGATTTTATTATACAATCTTATGCCGTTGAGCGACACCCCGTCCCCCAGGGGATACTCTCTTGCTTCGCAATTCACCTGATCCGCTCTGCGTCCACCCCTCTCACCAGAGGGGAATCACAAGCACCTGCTTCTAATAATTCCCCTTCAAGTCTGAAGGGGTGGCAGTCGAAGACTGGCGGGGTAGATGCCAAAAAGAACAAAACCGCCGCAGGAAGAACACATCACCATGAACTTTAATATCCAACACTTTGAATCCCTAGATTCCACCAACAAAGAGGTATTACGCCAAGCAGCGCAAGGTGCAAAAGAAGGTTTAACCATTGTCGCAGAGCAACAAACAGACGGCAAGGGGCGGTTAGGCAGAACTTGGGAGACGGTTGACCATGCACTGGCTATGAGCGTGTTATTACGCCCACAAATTGATGCGGCAACAGTATCACAACTATCCTTGGTATCAGCTGTGGCAGCCCATGAGGCTTTAGCCTTGTTTGTACCCCAAACACGCATCAAATGGCCCAATGACCTGCTTATTGATGGTAAAAAAGTATGCGGTATTTTAACGGAAATACAGCAAGGGCAATATGGGCTTGCTGTGGTTGTCGGCTTGGGTATTAATGTATCCGAGCCTAAGTCTGGCTGGGCAAAAGATATGCGTACACCACCCACCAGTCTTAATACATACAGCCCTCACAACATCCATAAAGATGATGTGTTGCAAGCTATACTCGAATCACTCAACACTTGGTACAACACCTTTATCCAACATGGGTTTACACCCATCCTTAAAGCTTGGGAAAAGGCGCATATCGCCAATGGGCAAATGGTGTCCGTACACAATGGTAAGACCTATATCCAAGGTATTGCACTGGGCTTGGCAAAAGACGGGGCACTTCGCTTGTTGGTCAATGGTGAAGAACAGCGTATCATTGCTGGCGATGTATCAATTATGGAATCAACAACATGAATCAAAATAACGAGAATCAACAACGCTTCCTTTGTATTGATGTGGGCAATACGCAAATGGTATTTGGTTTGTATCATGGTGAAGATTTGAAAGCACACTGGCGTTTATCCAGTAATCAGCAACTCACATCCGATGAGTTAAGCTGGCAATTATTTGGCATGTTTTCCCAATTTGGGCATGACCCTAAAGACTTAAATGGCATTATGGTGGCATCAGTTGTGCCGCATTTGGATGAAGTTTTACGTGAAGCATGTTTACAAACTTGCGCCCAGAAAGCGGTGTTTGTTGGTGAGCCTGATGTGAAAACAGGCATGGCGATTGACTATAAAAACCCCAAAGAGGTTGGCGCAGATCGCATTGTGAATGCAATCGCTGCTCGTGAAATCTATGGTTCTCCCGCTATTGTTTTAGACTGTGGCACTGCCACCACATTCGATGTCATTTCAGCCGCTGGGCATTATGTAGGCGGCTTGATTATTCCGGGCATTGAAGTTTCCCTTGAAGCCTTATCGCAACGCGCTGCCAAGTTACCTGAAGTTGCTATCACACCTATTGATACACTAATCGGGCGTGATACCATCAGCAGTATGCAAGCAGGTGTATATTGGTCAGCCGTGGATGGGTTAAATGGTATTATCAACCGTTTACTCGCTGAAAAAGGTTATGAAGAAGCTGCAATTATTGCCACGGGTGGTTTAGCCGCTCGCTTGCAACATGATATGCCCAAAGTGAAAGCATTAGAACCCCACCTCACCCTCAAAGGCATTCTTATGCTCGCCAAAAAACACTTCACATGAAAAACATTCTTGGTTTCATCATTGTTGCAGCCTTGGCTTGGCTGGCTTGGAGTGTGTGGTTTCCACCTGCCACCATCAGCGAACAAGCTGATGTAAAAGCTTGGTTGCCCGAGCGCCCTGATTTGGGTGTAAAAGAAGCCGAAAAATGGCGTGTATTTACACGTAGGATGGTATGGAAACAAGGTGTAGATGATTTTGAAAAACGTTTGAAAGAAAAAGGTATGAAAGCCTTGGTCTTGGAGCGTAAAGAGGAAGTTAAACTGCATGTATTTGACGACCCGCGCACCTTTAATACTTTTGCCGAAGCTGCTAAAGCTAAAAAAGGATGGACGATTGGTTCTGTGGATATTCTTAAACGCGATGATGGTAAGTTTTACCTTGGATTGGGGCGTTTTTATCTTGCGGCTTATGCGGAAAAGCGAGAAAAAGCACTCAACAAAACAGGCAAGGCATACAATTATGCACAGCATCGCAAAGTGATTCCGACTTACCGTTTTATTTTCCCCCCCTTGCCTGAAAAAGAAGCTGAAATTTTATGGAAAAGCATACAAGATATGGGGGCTGTTGACCCTGTTATGATGACCGAAAATGAATTTAACGCTATGTTTGTTGGTAATTTATAAAGCTTATGCAGCCCATTAGGTTTGTAGCCTCACCACATTTCAATGACAGACCTGAACATATGCCAATTGATTTGATTGTATTGCATGCCATCTCTTTGCCCGATGGTGAATTTGAAGCGCAACATATTTCAGACTTTTTTTTAGGGAAACTGGATACAAATGCTCATCCTAGCTTTCAAAACTTAGCGGACGTTCGTGTGTCGGCGCACTTTGTGGTCGACAGGCAAGGTAACATTACCCAGTTTGTACCCATCAAGCAACGTGCTTGGCACGCAGGTGAATCAGAATGGCAAGACAAGAGTAACTGCAATGACTTCAGCATAGGAATTGAAATCATTGGTGATGAACGTCAACCCTTTACTCGAAAACAATACACCGAAACCGCGCGCCTATGCCGCACATTGATGCAGACGCACCGTATCGACAAGACACGTATTGTAGGACATCAAGATATTGCCCCCACCCGAAAATGGGATCCCGGCAAACAGTGGGATTGGGGGCATTTTAATCGCTCTCTAGCACATATTCGTCATTTATATCCAAGTATAACGTAAACTCTGTTACGCTAAAACACCTGCATAAGTACTGTTTATGATGCGCTTGCAGGCTGCTTGCGACGCTGCCCTTGTGTTCTACGATGATTACTCTGTGACCTACGGTTACTATTTTGAGGTCTACGATTTTGCCCAGCATTCCGTCCGCCGCGTTGCGGTTTTTCTTTAGGTAAATCAGACAATTTTTCAGTCGCTTCAAAACCTTCAATCGTCACTTTTGGAATCTCTTTTTTAATCAAGCGTTCAATGCCGCGCAAAAGTTTCTCTTCATCAATGCTCACCAATGACATCGCTTCACCTGTATTGCCAGCCCTGCCTGTGCGTCCAATACGATGCACATAATCTTCTGCCACATTGGGTAATTCATAGTTCACCACATGAGGCAATTGATCAATATCCAAGCCACGCGCTGCAATGTCCGTGGCTACCAGCACACGAATCGTACCATCTTTAAAACCTGCAAGTGCCTTGGTGCGTGCTGTCTGGCTTTTATTGCCATGAATAGCTGCTGCATTGATACCATCAGTTTCCAATTGTTTGGTTAAGCGATTTGCGCCATGTTTGGTTTTGGTAAACACCAAGACTTGCTGCCAATTACCCTCAGAAATCAACTTGGATAAAACAGCACGTTTTTGTGATTTATTCACAGGATAAACCACTTGCGTGACTTGGTGCGACGTTTCATTGCGTGCCACTTCAATATATGTTGGATTATACAAGAAACCGCTTGCTAGCTTCTTGATTTCATTGGAAAAAGTCGCCGAGAAAAGCAGGTTTTGACGCTTCTTTGGCAATAATTTAAGAACTTTACGAATATCATGGATAAAACCCATATCCAACATTCTATCTGCCTCATCCAATACAAAAAATTCAATCTTAGATAAGTCTGCTTTACCTTGGTTCACCAAATCCAATAAACGACCTGGTGTTGCCACAAGAATATCCACGCCACGTCTTAATTTAGCAATTTGCGGGTTAATGCCCACGCCACCAAACACCACAGTAGAACGAATCGGCAAATGTTTACCGTAGGTTTCAACGCTTTCACCAATTTGAGCTGCCAATTCACGTGTAGGTGTTAAGACCAAAGCACGAATATGTTTTGTTTTGCCTGCTTTGGGTTGCAATAAATGCAGCATAGGCAAGGTAAAACCTGCTGTTTTACCTGTACCTGTTTGTGCGCCAGCTAGTACATCATCACCATTTAAAACAGCAGGAATAGCATTCGCTTGCACAGGTGTTGGAGTGGTGTATCCTGAATCAGATACAGCTTGAAGAAGCTCTTTAGAGAGCCCAAGTTCTTGAAATGTCATGTTATATTGTGATTGTAAACGGGCTACAAGTCACTGACTAGCGGTTTACAATATGTTCCGTTTTATTTTCCAAAAGACGTTAAGTTTCAGTGATAACCCAACAGTACAAAAGCAGACTTTTATGTAAGCCCTACTTTTTAAGGATGCTGTACTATGAAGACTTAACCCACAAAGCACAACCAAAGAAACATGAGACATATTTAATGTTTAGAAAACAATATCCAACATCTTGAAAGCAAGCACTAATAAAACCACTGCAAACACTTTTCCCAAAACTTTCACAGGTAAACTGTGGGAAAGCTTCACACCCAAAGGTACAGTGAGAACGCTGATACTCGCAATCAATAACACAGCTGGCATATACACATAACCCAATGCATATTCAGGCAAACCTTGCTCACCACTACCACTTATTGCATAACCAATGCCGCCCGCCAAAGCTATGGGCACACCAAGCGCTGCAGACGTAGCAATAGCATGTTGCATCTTCACATTGCACCATGTTAAGAAAGGTACACTCATCGTACCCCCACCAATCGCAACCAAGGCTGAAATGCTCCCAATGCCAAATCCTGTTAAAGCAAGCCCAAGGCTGCTTGGTAATGTTCGACTCGGTTTGGGTTTGATATTCAGAAACATCTGTGCAGCCACATAAGTCATAAACACACTAAAAAATACTGCCAGAAACGTTCGCGGCATATAAGAAGCAGCAAAAGATAAGCTAAACGTACCTAACAACAAACCCGTAGTCATACTTTTCCAAACATCCCAACGCACAACACCACGTTGATGATGGTGATAAGCAGAAGAAATCGCTGTAAATACAATAGCTGCCATTGAAGTGCCTAAAGCCAAGTGTACAACTTGCGAGCTATCGAAACCTTGGTAAGAAAAAATTATTATCAACACGGGCACCATAATCCCGCCACCACCAATACCCAATAATCCCGCAAGAAATCCAACAACCAATCCCAGTCCGAGGTAGGGAAGCATCCA
>Ga0256829_1002263_pt1 | contig 14521 bp, 20 predicted proteins | sample 131447metaG_FD_185979 | JGI IMG/M metagenome (GOLD analysis project Ga0256829, IMG submission 185979) | Hydrothermal vent microbial communities from Lau Basin, Pacific Ocean - 131-447 | ecosystem: Environmental > Aquatic > Marine > Hydrothermal vents | place: Pacific Ocean: Lau Basin | collected...
CCTTCGGCTTTCATCGCGGGTGCCTCTTTGAGTGTGCTGCGGGACGATTACTGACCGGCCCTAAAATCTCGAAAGCGCGGACATACAGGAAGGGGGGTGGAAGCGCAAGCCAATTGAGTCAGGCGAGCGCGCAAGAGCCAGCTGGCGGATCTGACAGTTTCGTCGCGGTGAGCTCTCTGATGTCTTCGATGAAAGATTTTGAGGTACGTCCAATGCGTTTCCATGCAGCAATCACCGCCACTTTACTCACCGCAGCCATCGTCACGACACCTGTGTCGCCGGTCGCTCATGCGGCTTGCGATATCTCGCAGACCAAATGCGCGCTGAATGGCGGCAAGTGCAATATCAAGTTCCGCAATCAGACCGGCATCTCAAGCGGCTCTGATAGCGGCACCGATATTATTCAAGAATCATCGGCGCAGACGGTGAAAGTCAAAGCTTTGAAAGACAATGGCGACAAAGCCGGCAATGCTCTGACCATTGCTGCGGGCGCCAGCAACACCATGAATGTGGACAAGAAAGCGAATAAGAATTTCGCCAAGATCCGCATCACCTCGATGTCGACCGTCGAAGGCATCACTATGGGCTGCAGCGAGGTTCAGGACGTCCTCAATGGCAACGGCACTTGCAAAGTTTTCTACGGCTATGGCGCGAGCGGAAACTCGCACACCGACTTTCGCCTTGGCTACAATTGTGACGGCGGGAATGTCGTCGGCCCAGAGGAGGAATAAGGATGAAAAGAACTCACACTCTATCAGCCCTGTTGATCGGCGCAGCGGCGATCATTGCCGTCCCGACGGCCAGCGCCGCATGTGATATCTCGGAGACCAAATGCGCCAAGAATGGCGGCAAATGTAACATCAAGTTTCGCAACGTGACAGCCGCCGAGAAAGGCTCAGGGGGCGGCACGGATCTGACTCAGTCCTCATCGGCTCAAATGGTGAAAATCAAAGCGATCAAGGAAAACGGCAATAAAGCCGGGAATGCGCTGACGATTGATTCCAGCGCCAGCAAAACGATGAATATGGACAAGAAAGCGAATAAGAATTTCGACAAGATCCGCATCACCTCCCCGTCCATGGCCCGCGTCGAAGGGGTCACGATGAGCTGCGCCGACGTGCAAAACGTCCTAAACGGCTCCGGCACTTGCAAAGTTTTTCACGGCTATGGGCCGTATGGGAATGAGAGTTTTGAGTATCAGCTCGGATACAATTGCGATGGCGGCAACACATCGGGGCCAGGTTGATGACCAAGATTCGAACTCTCCCTCTCGTCGCCCTGGCGCTTGGCGCTCTGTCGCCGGCTGCGTTTGCTGCATGTGATATCTCTGAAACCAAGTGCGCGCTGAATGGCGGCAAATGCAATATCAAGTTCCGCAATGTAACCGGTGAGGATAGCGGCTCGGCCCATGGCCACCCGTTAAAGCAGACGTCCCTGACCCAAACAATCAAAGTGAAAGCGCTCAAGGAAAACGGCAACAGAGCTGGCAACGCGCTGACGATTTATGCGGGGGACAGCAAGACCATGAACTTGGAGAAGAAAGCCAAGAAGAGTTTCGCCAAGATTCGCATGGCCTCCCCGAATATGGAAACCGTGAAGAGCAAGACGATGAGCTGTGACCACGTCAATGCCGTCTTGAATGGAAACGGCACTTGCAAAGTCTTTTACGGCTACTCGCTCTACCGGGAGCACGCCTTCGAATATGAGCTGGGGTACAGCTGCGACGGCGGAAAGGTCGTCGGTTAAAAAACGAGACTGTCTATGATCAGATCAACTTTTTTCGCCTTGCTCGCGCTCGGCGTGATGACGCCCTCTGCAATAGCAGCGTGCGATATTTCGGACACAAAATGCGCGCTCAATGACGGCAAGTGCAACATCAAATTCAAGAACCAGACCGGTCTCAGTGGCGGCTCCAGCAAGAGTACGTCTCTATCTCAGGAATCGTCGGCGCATACGATCCGAGTCAAAGCGCTCAAAGAGGATGGCAAGTCTGCCGGCAACTCACTGACGATAAATGCCGGCGCCAGCAATACGATGAATATGGACAAAAAGGCGGACAAGAATTTCGCCAAGATCCGCATTTCCTCTGAAGGTATGAGCGGCGTCCAAAGCGTCAGCATGGGCTGCGCCGATGTCAGAACGATTTTAAATGGCAGCGGCGTCTGCAAAGTCTTCTATGGGTCCACACGCGACTCTGGCGGCGGCAGGCTCGATCAGCTTGGATATGATTGCGCCGGAGGCTCTGCGGTAAAACCGAAATAGCAATCTCTGGATGCAAGCCGGCTGAGCGGGGGAATTATGTCCCGTCTTCCGCCACGCCAGAGGCCAATTCAGGATCGAGATAATCGGCGGTGATCCGCTTGTCAGCTTTGTCCAAACGCCATGTATAATAGGCGAATGCGATCCAGCTCAGGTGGAAGAGGACGCCTGAAATCAAGGCAATCCAGCCGGGGATCGGTCCAACATGCGCGCGATGCAGAAACTCTGACCAGGATGTGACATCGCTCGGGTGCATGCCGATCTTGGCATAATACGCTGCGCCCTGGATCAAGAATAACCAGCCATAATTGCGGCGCAGGCGTCGCCCGATCGCCCGCATCGCAGAAATCCGATGTCGCGGCCGCATATAATCATCGGACAGCGCGGTGCCTTTATCCATTGCGATCTGCGCGCCGCGGCCGCGCAAGATCGGCACATAATTGGTAATCTCAATCATCCGCGCGCGGAACTTCCAGACATAAAAGTAACGATAGCGCCGCGCCTCCAGGATCAGGAACATCGCCGACAGCAATCCGACCAGAACGATCGGCAGCGGCGAAGCTTCTTCATTGGCGAAACTGACTGAGAAAGCGATGCCGGTCGAGACCACGGCCCAATTGGTCGTCATGTCGAGCCGTTGGCGCCAAATCGTCGAGCGATAGACTTCGGCGCGATACAGGTGCGCAAGCGCGCCGACTTCGGCGCTCCCGCATATGGCTTCTGGTGGATCCTGATCAGCGTCTATCATGGTCGGAAGTATAAGCTGAATCGCTCAGCCGCCAATCGCGGTTTTCTGTGGAGCGCAGTAGCCGTTTTCGAGCACAGCGCGATAGCCATCCAAAACACGGCGAATATCTCGCGTATCGTCCTCATTATCGATCGCTCTAACCGCGCTCAAAAGCGAGAGGGCATCGCCTCGGATCCGCGCCTGCCAGAAGGCGTAGCGCATATTGTCCGGGGCATCAGTTGATCGGCGCGCCTGCTGAAACAGGTCAGCATCACAGCGCGCCATGGCAAGCTCAGCCGCAGCGTGGGCAAGGTTGGGTTTTTCAAAGTCTGACGCATTCGCGAGCATGTTCAGCATCGCCTGGTTCACCTTTAGCGCTGCAGCCTCATCGCTCAGGTGCAAGCGTTTGCCCGCCGCCAGCAATACATCTGCGCGACCAAAATTTAGGGGGTCGGCGCGAGATTCGGCCAGCGAAAGCAGAGAGTCTAACCCCCCCGCAGCCAAGATCGGCTCCGCCACTTGCCATCCATAATCGGCGTATTCCGGCAGATCCTTTGCGCTTCGATCAAACCGGTCTTCCCACTTGCGGACCACATCATCATCGCCGGAGATCTGAGCAACCTCCAGGAATGCAGAGGACAGTCGCAGCCGCTTTTCCTCGGGCAATAAGAGTGCAGCGGTCCAGGCGGCATCCAGCACACAGCTTGCCTCGGATTGGTCGCAAGCGGGCGGCTCAGCGAGCACCTGAGGTGTGCCCAGCAGCAATATAGATGTAAGAGTGGCCAGCCATTTCATGCGATCTTGATATCGTCGCAAGACTGAACGGAAGCTGAGTAAGTGAAAGAAATCAGCGATTTAGCCGCGGCCGCGATATGGCGCGACTCCCGTATCGGGTACATAAAGGCCTTCAGGGACCGGGCCCGTTTGCCAGAACACATCGATCGGAATTCCGCCGCGCGGATACCAATAGCCACTGATCCGGAGCCACCGCGGCGACAACAACTCCGCAATATCTTTCCCGACCCGGAGCGTGCAATCTTCGTGGAAGCCGCCATGATTTCGGAAACTGGTCAGGAAGAGTTTCAAGCTTTTGCTCTCCACCAGCCAATCGCCCGGTGCATAATCGATGACGAGGTGCGCGAAATCGGGCTGGCCGGTCACCGGGCAGAGCGAGGTAAATTCCGGCGCCACAAAGCGGGCGAGATAGAGCGTATCGGGATGTGGGTTTGGAACACGCTCAAGCTTCGCCTCATCCGGCGAGTTTGGCGCTCCGATTTGTTGGCCCAGTTGATCGAGCCCGTCATAAATCGACTTGTCAGACATGATCACCCCAAAATTGGTGGAATAAGGTCAAACCGCATTCCAATGTAAAGAACATAGGCCGCGAGCAAGACGCCGCCTTCCCAGCGAGCCAGTTTGCGGCCGGTAAAGGCAAATACAAAGAGCAAGAAGACCGACAGGAAGAGCGCGCCCATATCCGTCCATGTGACGATGCTGGCCGCCTGGCCAAACTGCATCGCGGCAATCTCAAGCGGAACCCCAGCGGCGCCGGTTTCGATCAGCGTGAATGGGAACACAATCGCGGAAACACCAAGAATGCCCAAAATGTTGAAGACGTTCGAACCCAGCACATTGCCAAGCGCGACATCGGCTTTGCCTTTACGGGCTGCTACAATCGATGTGACGAGCTCTGGCAGGCTGGTGCCGATGGCGACGATGGAAATGCCAATCACGGTTTCGGAAACCCCAAACAGGCGCGCCGCATCAGATCCCCCTGAGACCAGGAACCGCGCCCCGACAATCACCCCGGCAATGCCGCCAATCGTCATCAGGATAGAAAGCCAGGTCGGATCATCATGCTCGAACTCTTCGGCCTCGTCACTATGCATGCCGCCAGCGGCGCTATTGGCGCGCCGATCCAGGATAACCGAAGCGACGAGATAGGCGATCAACAAAGCCGTAAATGCGATCCCGGTCGTGCGCGTGAAGCCATCAATCCACACGATCACAGCGAACAGCACGGTGACACCGACCATAAAAGCACCATCGCGGGCCAAAGCAGCTGGATTGGTTGTGATCGCCCGCACGAACGCTGCCGCGCCGATCACCAGCAAAATATTGGCGACGTTTGAGCCAATGACATTCCCGATCGAGAGGCCGGTTGCGCCCTCGCTCAAGGCCTGAAGACTAGTGACCATTTCGGGTAGGCTGGTGCCAAAGCCGACCAAAGTCAGACCAATCACCAATTCCGACATGCCGACTTTTCGCGCGATGCCGACAGACCCTCTGACCAACGCTTCGCCTCCAATGAATAGGAGAAAGAAACCGCCAAGGATCAAGAGGGTCATCATCATGGAACGTGGCTCCGAAAATCTAAGCGCTGATATGGACGCACTTGCCAAGATGTCCAAGCGGGTAAATGATTTCGGCCAAGAGAGATAGTCCTGAGGGAGACTTGGATGCAGTTTAAAACGTTTATGATCGCCAGTGTTTTGGCGTTCGGATTTCCGGCGTGCGCAGTGAATGTGAATGTCAACGATACGCAACTGATCGGCAGCGCAGAAACAGACGAGGATCGCATCCTAAACGTGCTGACGACACAGCAAGCGGCTTGGAATGCCGGAGACATCGACGCTTTCATGGCCGGTTATTGGCAATCGCCAGAGCTGCGCTTCGCATCTGGGGGATCGGTCACAAAGGGCTGGCAGAACACAAGCGATCGATATCACGCTAATTATTCAGACCGCGCATTGATGGGCGAGCTCACCTTTTCGGACTTAGAGGTCAACATGCTGAGCTCTGATGCTGCGATCGTACACGGGGCGTGGGCGCTTGCACGCGCTGAAGATAATCCGTCTGGCTTGTTCACGCTGGTGTTTCGCGACTTAGACGGCGGTTGGAAAATTGTCAGTGACACAACCACATCGGCGGGCAGTTCATGACCCTGCCTCGGATCCGCCAACTCGTTTTCGCATCGCATGATTCAGCCGACATTGAGCGGCTGCGACAGGTCTTGGACCTTGGCCCGGGCTTCGTAGATCCAGGCGTATCCGTGTTCGGACTCACCAATGGGGTGTTCGCGCTCGGGGATCAGTTTCTCGAAGTCGTCGTGCCGGTCGAGGACAAGACAGCCGCCGGTCGCTTCTTGGACCGGAACCAGGGCGAGGGCGGCTATATGGCGATTTTCCAGACCGACAATCTTGAACGCGTCCGGGCGCATGCCGATAAGAATAGCCTGCGCCGTGTTTGGGATATCGATGCCCCGGATATCTCCGCAAGCCATCTTCATCCCGCCGATATTGGCGCAGCGATCGTTTCGATTGATGAGGCGCGTCCAGTCGGCTCATGGCGATGGGGTGGACCGGATTGGCAAGAGAATGCTGTGCCTGGCGCCCTTAAGGAGCTGGAGATTACGGCCGCTGACCCAGAGAGCCTGGCGCAGCAATGGGCCGGCGTATTAGCCGTCGAAGCCGTTTCCGTAGGGCATGATGTTTGGGAGCTCGCCTTGGCTGAAGGCCTGGTTCGAGTAATCCCGGGTCCGCGCGATTTTCTCAGCAAATACACGCTCAAACATCCAAACCCCGAAGCCTGCTTGGCGCGCGCCGCAGCCTTGGGATTAGAGGTGACGGGCGCCAGTTTTCAATTTGCTGGCGTGCAGATCGCACTTCTGACAGATTGATCCGTTCACGATGGACGCTACAAGGCGAATGTAGGGATTCGCCAGAACACAGGGTGGGATAAGGGTTTATCCAATGAAACAGGGAACGCTCGATCTCGAGACCAGCAACTCGCGTATTGAAAGCTTCATCGAAGGCAAGCTGTTTCGCAATTTCATCACCACTCTGATCATCGTGAATGCGGTGATTCTGGGCATCCTCACCTATGAACGATCGATGCCGGATGGGTTTGTCTCGTCGCTAAGTTGGTTCGATCAGGCGGTGACGATTGTTTTCTGTATTGAAATCGCGCTGAAGATTTCCGTGTACCGGCTAAGCTTTTTCAAATCCGGTTGGAACTGGTTTGATTTCCTCGTCGTCGGCATATCGCTCGTCCCCGGCGGCGCGGCGTTCTCAGTCCTCCGAGCGATGCGGGTGCTGCGGATCCTGCGCCTATTGCACATCGTACCGATGATGCGGCGGATCACCGAAGCCTTGCTGAACGCGCTGCCTGGTATGGGCGCCATCCTCGCAGTGCTGGCGCTATTGACCTATGTCGGCGCTGTTATGGCGACGAATTTGTTCGGCGACACAGACAATGAAGAAGTGCTGCAGCTGTTCGGTGATTTGCCAAGCTCTGCCTATTCCTTGTTCCAAGTCATGACGATGGATGGGTGGCGGTTCGAAGTCGTCCAGAAGGTGGTGGATGATGGCAATCCCTATGCACCATTCTTCTTTTTGATTTTCATTTTCATCGCCAGTTTCGCCGTCTTGAACTTGTTTATCGCGCTGATCGTGGACGCGCTCGCAGCTGAACAACGCGCCGCCACCGAGGAGCACCTCGATGAAATCGAGGAAGATATGGATGAAGAGTTCGACTCTGCGGATAAGGAACGCGATGAGATCATCGAGCTTTTGCACGAGCTAAAGGCTGAGATCGCAATCCTCCGCGCCGAAAAATCAAAATCGTCTTCCAAATAAAAGATGTCCCGCCAGTGCAAGTCTGGCGGGACGATGGGAAGCGTCGGATGGGGGGGACGCAAGCGCTTCCCACATTTTTTCCGGCGGCTTAGCTGGCTGGCAGCAGAACCGTATCGATCACGTGAATGACGCCATTTGAGGCAGCGACATCTGCAGCGACCACGGTTGCCGTTGAGCCCGGTGCAGTGAGGACAACACCATCAGTCCCATCAACACTCAAATCACCATTTAGTGTGGTCGCGGTGATTTGCTGGCCCGCAAGGTCGCCCGACTTTACTTTAGAACCCGCAATGACGTGCAGTTTCAAAACGCCTGCAAGCGCGTCTTTGTTCTCTGGCAGAAGCAGGGTTTCCACGGTGCCAGCCGGCAAAGCTGCAAAAGCCTCATCGGTCGGGGCAAAAACGGTGAGTGGGCCATCGCCTTTCAGCGCGCCAACCAAACCAGCAGCCTCAGCAGCGGCGAGCAAAGTTGAGAAAGATCCGGCAGCAGCGGCGGTGTCAACAATGTCGGCTTTCGCTTTGGTATAGCCTTCGCCGGCGACTGCAGTTGTATAGCTTGCGTCCACGCGGTGCGTTGCGTCTTTTTTGGATGAACAAGAATCGGCAAAAGCTGGCGCAGCGAGCAGGCCTGCTGAGATTACGAGAGTTGCGAATTTCACGGGTTTTCTCCGTCACAAATTACGACCCGAACCATATCGGCGTCATATTAGATACGATATCGTATATAAAATAGTTTTTGTATGACTCGAATTTAATGAAACCCAATCCGCGCAGTAATAGGGCGTGTCAGTTTCGCTCACTGACACTTTTAAGGAATACGCGCTATAGGTGTGCTTATGAATATGTGGCAGCGCCTGATTGAAAGCGGAAAACGCTTGTTCGACGTGGATGTGGTTGATGAACCCCTCCCGGCCGATCTCGAATGCGCGCCAGACCCAAACGATGTCGGCTTTACTGCGGCCGTTGTCGGTCTCGGGGCCAAAATGGCGAAAGCCGATGGACGCGTGACGGATGATGAGATCATGGTCTTTTCGCGGGTCTTCCAAACCGCGCCAAAGGATGCCGCAGCGGTTCGGCGGGTCTTCAATCTCGCGCAGCAAACCGTCAGAGGCTACGAATCTTATGCCCGAAAGATCGGTCGCAAATATGCGGCGCGTCCCTGTTTGCTGGAAGGCGTTCTGGATGGATTGTTTATGATCGCGACCGCAGACGGTGTCGTGACAGAGGATGAGCTGACTTATCTGCAAACGGTCGCAACCGCTTTCGGATTCTCAGAGGCCACATTCCGGCGCATCAAGGCGGGCCATATGGGCCCAGACCGAGATGACCCGTATCACGTGCTCGGCGTCGCGCATGATGCAGAGTTTGACGAGATCCGGCGCGTCTATCGGCGCCTGATGGCCGACAATCACCCCGACCGGGTCATCCAAAATGGCGCGCCGCGCGAGTTTGAAACCGCCGCACATGAGAAGGCTGCAACCATTACGAGCGCCTATGCCCGAATTCGCGCCGAACGCGGTTTAATCGCCGCAAATTGATCAATGGTCATGATCTAGACATTGACGGCACCCCTCTTGCACGCCATCTAAAAGAGGTAAGAGGCAAAAAATGACCGCAACGCACACCGCTCCGTTTGGATTCCCCCACAATCTGTTCGCGCTTTTGCGCCGATTGGGAAACCTTTTCATGAAAGGTGCGCTCGGAGTTGCGATCATCATGATGGCTGGCATTCTTGCAGTTGCGACTGCCGCCGCTGGGATCGCCCTTGCCGCTTACGCGCTTATTCTTCGTCTCTCTGGCTCAAGCTCAGATCGCGGCCAAACCCGTTACGAAGAAAAGGCGGATAACGGCACCATCACTTTGGAAGCCAAGAAGACCCCGCGCGGTTGGACTGTAGAATAGACCGCTATGCGGCTTTCTCGGCCATTCCCTCAATGAACAAGGTTTGCGTCGGATAGGCGAACTCGAGGCCGTGGTCCTGAAGTCCCCGGAACAGCGCCAGCAAAACCCGCGACCGCGCCGCCATAGATCGATTAAAATCGGGCTGCAGGGAATAGAAGACGAGCTCATAGTCTAGCGAACTCGGTCCGAAAGCCGCCATGCCGCAATAATCAAAATCGACCGCAGGAACGCCTTTCACGATCTCGGCGACGATCTCTGGCACTTTGTCAGCCAGCTCCGGATCGGTTTGATAGATCACCCCAAACATGGTTTCCATCCGCCGCCGCGACATGCGCTGCATATTGTGAATCTCATAGTCGAGGAGATTGGTGTTCGAGATAATCATCTGCTCACCCGACTTTGAACGGATGCGCGTCGTTTTCAGACCAATGTCTTCGATGATCCCCCAACTCTCGCCATAGCGAACGGTATCCCCGACCTGGAACGGTTTATCGATGACGATTGAGAGCGAGGAGAAAAGATCACGGAAAATACCCTGGGCCGCGATACCAATGGCGATACCACCAATACCCAGACCTGCGAGCAGTGCGGTGACGTCGGCGCCGACATTGTCGAGGATCAGCAAGAGCGCAACCGACCAAACGGCGACGGAGATGAACCATTTGATGATGTTAAACGCAGAAGCGAGTGCCCGGGCATCGCCGCTCGATCTCGCGACATTACGCCGAATAAACGAGACCGCGAACTCTTGCACCCATTCCGCGATTTGCAGAATCGCCGCCAGCACGAAGAAAATCTTCACAATCACCGACACCGCTTGCGGCAAGCCGAGCATGGCGTCGGTCAGCGCGAACGCGATCATGATCATGAAATAGGTGTGAAAGCTTTTGACCACGCGCCGCAGAAGCGAGGTCAGGGAATACTCATCGCCCTGTGGCAACCGCACAATGCCTTTCAGGATCGCCCAGCGTGCACAAAGCTGAGCCAGCGTGATGGTAACAACAAGACCGAGCGCGATCAGCGCTTCAAGCTCGCCAGACCCAATCCAGTCCACAAATTCGGTGGCCGCTTCCGTCGCCTGCGCAGTTGTCTCGGTAATCGCTTCGATTGGATCCGGCGCGGGCGCGGTTCTGTCCTCAGGTGCCGCCTCTTGCATGCGCTGCAAACCCGGGCGTGATATCATTTGCCAGATGCTCATTCTGGGCCCTCTCGCTCAAGACCAAGACGAGCGGCCGCGGCGTCGATGACGCGCAGCGTCTCGTCCCACATTTGCAGGGACTCTAGGTCGGAAAGATGAAAAAACCGTGCGTCAGCCGCATCGTCGCCTGCAATGGGCTCGCCGCTTTGCCACTGCGCAACGAAATCGATCAAAACGTAATGCCGCGTGATCAGGTCGCCGCCGCGATTTTTGAACACCGCATCCACGACATCGACAAGATCAATCAAAACCGCATCGACCCCGGTCTCTTCTTTCAGTTCGCGCAGCGCGGCATCACGGACTGGTTCGCCAGGTTCAACCCGTCCACCTGGCAGCGACCATTCCCCTTGTTTGGGCGGTGTTCCGCGGCGGATTAAAAGAACCTCGCTATCGCGAAAGCACACCACGCCTACCGCCGGGACCGGACGCAAGTCTTCAACAGGTTTCGGTGTCGCACACATGGCAGGCAGATTGCACAGAATGTCTTGAAGACCTCGTAAAGAGTTTGTGCCAAAGGGGTCGTTCATCAATGAAAGCGCACCATGGCAAAGCGAAAAGACAGATCGATCAGCCTTGCCCTGCAAGGCGGCGGAGCCCACGGCGCGTTTACCTGGGGCGTTCTCGATCGTCTGGTCGAGGAATCCGGGCTGACCATCAAAGCGATTACCGCGACCTCCGCTGGTGCGACCAATGCCGTGGCCTTTGCGGCCGGTCTGGCGCAAGGCGGACCTGATGGCGCGAAAGAGTCCTTGGAACGCTATTGGCGCACCGTTTCTGAAAAAGGCGCTCCCTTTTCAGCTTTTTCCTGGGCCAATTCGCCCTTCACCGCTCTACCCTTTGGACCATTTCAGGCCGCGATGGCGTTTACCAGCATCGCAAGTCCGTATGAGTTTAACCCGTTCGACATCAACCCGCTGAGAGATGCCTTGGACGAGGCGATCGATTTTGAGGCCGTGCACGCCGCGCCGGTGGATCTGTTTCTGTCCGCCACCAATGTCGAAACTGGACGCGTCAAAGTTTTCCAAGGCGCAGAAATCTCCCGCGACGCCGTGCTGGCTTCGGCCTGTCTGCCGCAAACCTTTCGCGCCGTCGAAATCAATGGCCAGGCCTATTGGGATGGCGGCTATATGGGCAATCCGAGCCTGTTTCCGTTGATCTATGCGAAAGCGCCGCGCGATGTGTTGCTTGTCTTGCTCAATCCGATTTCCCGTCTGGGCGTTCCGAAACGCGTTCCTGAAATCATGGACCGCTTGAATGAGATCAGCTTCAACGCCTCTTTGATTGGCGAGCTTCGGGCCATCGCCTTTGTTCAGAAACTGCTCGATGATGGTCTGCTCAAAGAGACCGCGATGAAAGAGTATCGCCGCCTCACCATCCACGCCTTGCGCGGCGGGCAAGTTTTGCGCGATCTGTCCCTGCAAACAAAGTACGATACAAGCTGGACGTTTTTGACAGATCTCAAAGACAAAGGCCGGACAGAAGCCGAGCGCTGGTTAGGCTCATGCTCGAAATATCTCGGCAGCGGTGACTCCAGCGTCGATCTGCAAAAAGAGTTCTTGCAGGACTAATCCGGTTTCAAGAACCAGATCTGAGCGGCGCCGATTTTACGGTCTGCAATGACGCTCCACCCCTCTACATGCACAGTCTCATTCTCTGCCGTTTCGGCAACGATGAGGGCATCAGGCGCGAGCCATCCGCCGGATTTCAAGGCCTGCAAGCACGGCTCGACCAAGCCCTTATGATAGGGCGGATCCATGAATGCGAGACTGAACGGCGCGCCCAGTCCAGCAGGCAAATCGCCCAAATCGGTTGCGCTGCGCCGATGGATGCGGGTGCGCCCAAACAGTTGCAACGTGTCGACATTTTCCCGAATAGCGCCGCGCGCCGCATGGGCGGTTTCGACGAACAAGCAGAACGCCGCGCCGCGCGATATCGCTTCCAGCCCCAAGGCGCCGGAGCCTGCAAACAAATCGATGACCCGGGCGCCATCTAAGGCTGGCGCCCAATCTGCGTGGGCCAATACATTGAACAAACTCTCCCGTGCCCGATCCGACGTCGGCCGCGTGGCATCTGTCTTTGGTGCCTTAATCGGGCGCCCTTTAAACTGTCCTGATACGATCCGCATGGCTTGCCTTTATGCGCTCATGGCGCGATGGGGAAGAGATGACCGCCACCTCCGACCCTATGCTCCGCGCCCTCCAATTGGCGAAAGATGCTGCTGCACGCGGCGAAGTCCCAGTCGGTGCGGTGGTCGTTGATCCTCAAACGGGGGAAATTGTTGCCGATGGTCACAATCAACCGATCGCCGATCATGACCCGACGGCGCACGCCGAAATAAAGGCGCTCAGAGCTGCCGCAGAAAAGATCGGCAATTATCGGCTGAGCGGATTGCATCTCTATGTCACGCTAGAGCCGTGTGCGATGTGCGCCGGTGCGATCAGTCTCGCGCGGATTGAAAAACTCGTCTTTGCCGCCATCGACCCGAAAGGCGGCGCGGTCATCCATGGGCCGAAATTTTTTGAACAAGCCACCTGTCACTGGCGCCCAAGCGTTGAGCAAGACGAAGCGCGCGCCGAGGAAGCTGGCGCGATCCTGACCGACTTTTTCCGCGCCCGCCGAAAACGCAAGCAAAGCTAGTCTCTGTTCATCTCTCCGAAAAAGCCAACAACTTTGACGATTTTGCCGGCATCATTGACTTCCGTCATATCGAACCCTGGCATGATCAGTTTGTTATTCTGATGGATCGCCCAATGATAGCGGCAATGGTTGTTTTGCATATCGACGTTACTGGCACGTCCATACACAGCGCCGGGAATCTCGGACTGCACCTGGTCGACCATCCGTAAGAAGGCTTCACGCCCGATAATGTTATGATTGGGATCCACGAAGTGGAGATTGTGTTCAAACGCTTGCTCCGCGAGTTGCCGCTTTTTGGCTGGATCACTCGTGTTCCATATCTCCAGCATGCGCGCCAAATTATCCAGATATTCTGCCATTTACGTTGCTCCATATAAACCGACCGTCGGTTTGTTTACATTTTGCCAAGCCAGTGTAAAGGGAGGATATGGTCGCCCAACAACAACGCTCTGATGCAACACGCGAAAAATTGCTTTCCGCGTTTAGAGCATCCTTTCTGGAAAGAGGGTTTGAGCAAACCACGGTTCAATCGGTATTGACCCTAACCGGGCTCAGCAAAGGCGCGCTTTATCACCATTTCCGCAGCAAATCGGAAATCATCGAAGCACTTTATGAGCACGAGTCTCGATCCGCCATCGCTGAAGTCGTGACCCAACCGGCGACCGGACGATCCCCGTTGGCGCGGCTCAAGTCTGTCTATCTGCAATGGACACAGGTTGTCCGTGATCCGGATATTGCGAGGATTTTGTTCGAAATCGGCCCTGCGGCCATTGGCGAGCAAAAAGCGCGAAACATCGAGGACGCTGCCAGCCGGCAATCGATCAAGCGGCTTTTGGGCAAAGCGATCGAAAGCGGAGAAATTGCGCCTCCCGATCCGAACCTCTTAATCTCTTTGCTTAACGCCTTGGTCGCCGAAGCGGCTCTGCACCAATTGCATACCGGCGAGGATGCCCACGCATCGCTGGAGCTTGCCATCGATGGCATATTTGCAGCTATGCAGCCGTAACGGCTGAAGGCGCGATCTGAATTTTTGGGAAATGGTGGAGCCAGGCGGAATCGAACCGCCGACCTCTTGCATGCCATGCAAGCGCTCTCCCAACTGAGCTATGGCCCCATCTTTAATGGAAAGGCGGGCATAGAATTTCCAGGCCCGCCAATCAAG